>Ga0181556_1000086_pt1 | contig 86027 bp, 75 predicted proteins | sample 011ome_14_FD_148651 | JGI IMG/M metagenome (GOLD analysis project Ga0181556, IMG submission 148651) | Coastal salt marsh microbial communities from the Groves Creek Marsh, Skidaway Island, Georgia - 011505AT metaG (spades assembly) | ecosystem: Environmental > Aquatic > Marine > Intertidal zone...
TACTTACATTAGGAAACCGCATAGTCGTCGATGGGCAAGGCAACATCCACAGCGTGAGCCCAGAACAACTCCAACCGAGCATTCGATAACCCACACCACTGCCTACCTCCTGACTTCCGCTCCTACTGCACGTAAAACCCTGAGCCGTTCAGGTTTCCATTGACATTGAACCCGAACTGACTGATACTTTTGCTCAAATTTGAGTCGGGTGCGTTCTGGGGGGCGAGTGTGATGAGTTCTCGGGACGGGCGAGAAAAGCCGGTGATGGCCCGGCGGTTGTTACCTGGTCTTATTGGGATTGTAGTGGTTTTGTCCGCGGCACTTACGGGCTCATCAACGGTGTCACCTGCCTCGGCCGAGTCCGTGATTACCCAACTCGGTGCGGACATCAACGGCGAAGCAGCAGGCGACCGCTCAGGCTTCAGCGTGTCACTTAGCGGCGACGGCACACGAGTCGCCATCGGAGCCCGTTATAACGACGATGGTGGGTACCTCTCTGGCCACACCCGCATCTACGAATACGACGGTATCAATGGAGATGCCGACGGAATCGACGGGTGGACCCAACTCGGCACCGACATCAACGGCGAAGCAACAAACGACCGCTCAGGCTTCAGCGTGTCACTCAGCGGCGACGGCACACGAGTCGCCATCGGAGCCATTTATAACAACGATGGTGGGATCGTCTCTGGCCACACCCGCATCTACGAATACGACGATATCGACGGGTGGACCCAACTCGGCACCGACATCGACGGCGAAGGAGCCGGAGACTATTCAGGCTACAGCGTGTCACTCAGCTCCGACGGCACCCGAGTCGCCATGGGAGCACCGGGAAACGGCGTCAACTCTGGCCACACCCGCATCTACGAATACAGCGATATCAACGGGTGGACCCAACTCGGCACCGACATCGCCGGCGAAGCAGCAGACGACTCCTCAGGTATTAGCGTGTCACTTAGCGCCGACGGCACCCGAGTCGCCATCGGAGCCCCATATAACGACGGTGGTGGCTCCGACTCTGGCCACACCCGCATCTACGAATACGACAGTATCAATGAAGATGCCGACGGAATCGACGGGTGGACCCAACTCGGCACCGACATCGACGGCGAAGCAGCAGGCGACCTTTCAGGCGGCAGCGTGTCACTCAGCTCCGACGGCACACGAGTCGCCATCGGAGCCCCATATAACGACGATGGTGGCGACAGGTCTGGCCACACCCGCATCTACAAATACAGCGATAGCAACGGGTGGACCCAACTCGGCACCGACATCGACGGCGAAGCAGAAGGGGACGAGTCAGGTACTAGCGTGTCAATTAGCTCCGACGGCACACGAGTCGCCATCGGAGCCATTTATAACGACGATGGTGCCGGATTTCCCTTTCCTGACAATTTTGGCCACACCCGCATCTACGAATACGACGGTATCAATGGAGATGCCGACGGAATCGACGGGTGGACCCAACTCGGCACCGACATCAACGGCGAAGCAGCAGACGACTCCTCAGGCGAGGGCGTGTCACTTAGCAGGGATGGCACGCGAGTCGCCATCGGAGCGCCGGGAAACGACGATGGTGGGTTCCGCTCTGGCCACACCCGCATATTCCGGATAACCGCGGTAACCCAAGACAGCCAGCGAGAATCCAGCGAGAACCCAGGACCGCCCGGAATCTTCCTAACCCTCACCACTCACACCCCCCAACCCTCCCACGGCTACACCGTGACATTCGGAGCGTATGCAATAGCCCCCAACTCCCCCTACGTGGTTACCATTCGCAACGAACAAACCGGAACACAGCGGGTCCTCACCTCGGCAACAGTCTCCCCAGGTGGACACCTCGAAAAATCAACCCAGTTGCCCCAACTTGAGGCCGGATCCCACACCATCACGGTAAGCGCCCGCAGCAACACCGGAGCATTCCTTACATTAGGAAACCGCATAGTCGTCGATGGGCAAGGCAACATCCACAGCGTGAGCCCAGAACAACTCCAACCGAGCATTCGATAACCCACACCACCCCCAAAAACTCCTGGCAGGTGACCCAATTTCTGGACGCCTTCTAATCCTTACACTTCAAACCAATTCCCGCATTGTTAGGAAAACACGTGAAAGGTAGAGGCTCGGAATTCGTACACCCAGGCATCTACAGCACCTCTCCGGTCGCCACTGGGGGTGGGGAGGGGGTGGTCCCCCTGGGGCCCAAATGCGCTAACTGCATTTGATGTCTTTTTTTGAAATGGTGAGCCCAGAGGTTGTTTGTGGCCTATGGCCGCATAAGGTTCATATTCTGTTTAGTTCTGTTAGGTATTTAGTTTGTGTCCGATGGTGGGACTAGGGGTAGTCCGATAGTGGTACCGGGGTAGTCCCATGGCAGGTGTGGGGTGGTCTTAGGGGACGCCATCCACGGTTTTTAGGAAGAGTCCGTCGAAATTGACTGTGCTCGGTTGATAGTCGTCGTGTTGTGGTTTTCCTTCGGCGTCGAAGTATCGGTCGACCCGAATGGCGCTGCTACTCGAAGGCACGTCTTTGGGCGCAAAGAGGGGCAGAAAATACCTGTTAGAGGTGAGCCCGCCGTGATACTCATCGATTGCGCGGACTCGGATTATTAGTCCCTTTTTTTCCAAACTATTGAGGATTCGGCATACCGAGGAGCGGCTGTATCCGGTGTCGTTTGCTAGCCGTTGCATACTCGGCCATGCTTTGCGTTCTTTGGCGTTATATCGATTGGCGAGTTCTTTCAGAATGGTCCGCTCCCCTCTAGATAGCCCTGGGTATTTTGACGCCCATTCCATGGCTTCTAAGCTCATTTTTTGCTCCCTTCGGAGGTGTTTATCAGTGGGTGGTTCGAGGGGCTCAGGAAGGCTTGTATGGCTTCTGAGTGCTCCCTGGAGAGGGCCTCTACTTTCGGCGCGTAGATGCGTTTGGTGACGTTGATGCTGGAGTGTCCGAGTGTCTGGCTGACTGATTCGATGCGCACCCCGGCCGACAAGCTGAGTGTGGCGGCGCTGTGGCGAAGGTCGTGAAAACGGATGTGTCGAAGTCCGTGCTGGCGCAAGAATTGTTTGTAGGTTTTCGAAAGCCTGTTGGGTCGGATCGGGTGGTGGGATTTGACCGCGTGAATCCAGCCGTGAGGTTTGAATAGGCCCTTCGCCTGCAGGCGTTCCCGCTGAGTGAGAAGTGCTGATTGAAGGGCATAGGTGAGAGCTACTTCTCGAATGCTTGATGCGGTTTTCGGGGTGGATTCAACCAAGACGAAATGGGAATTGCCATCGGCGTCAAATTGTCGTATTTCCCGGATGGACCGTTGGATGGTGAGTAGTCCTGATTCGAAGTCGATGTCTGACCATCTGAGGGCGAGTATTTCTCCGATGCGCAATCCCAGGTGAAGGCCAAATAGCAGTGGCAACTCGAGCTCAGTGCCCACAGCGCACTGAAGAGCCTCCTGTGCTTCTTCTCTAGACCAGGGTGGCTGGACGAGGGTTGGGGTGGTGTATTTGAGTTTGGGGATTTGCGCTGCCGGGTCTGTGCGGATTTCGCTGTGAGTGTGGGCGGCTTTGAACATCATTTTGATGACTTGCAATGCGCCATTCTGGGTCGCGTCACTAAGCCCCGCTCTGTTCAGCTCGCCCAACCATTCGGTGATGTCAAGAGTCGTGACGGATTCCAGCGGTCTGTGGCCAAATGTGGGAGCAATATGGGCCCGGTATCTAGCCTCATAGTCCGCGGCGGTCGAGGGTTTCACGCTTCGGGCTTTAACTTCTCTTATCCACCACAGGGCAAATTGGTTGACCCGCTTGAAGGTCTTCTCTTCCAAGAGTCCGTTCTTGAGGTCACTCAGCAATTGGATTCGTAAATGTTCGGCTTCTCGCTTGGAATGCGCAGTGCGGCGGATTGCTCGCCGCGAACCATCGGGACGATGCCCAACAATGACTTCCACTTTCCACACCGTGTTGCCAGAAGGATTGGTCGATCTGAAAACAGTCCCAGTGGCGCTCACTTCACACCTCCACTGTTCGCTAACGCACGTTGAACATCGACCGCTCGAATGCGGGGAGCACCAAGCACATAAACCACAGGAATTTGGTGGTGGCGAATGAACCGATACGCCGTGGAACGAGAGACGGCAAGCTGCAATTGCAGCTGCTGAATCTTCATTAGTTGTTCCACGACGGTCTCCCTGTGTTGGTCCGCCACCTTTCTGGGGCGAGCACTATAAGAGTGTCTGGAAAAAATCCTGGTATTGAACGACACACCGCGTGTCGCAAAAGTTCTTACTGACATGTGTACTGACATCGCCAAATGCTCCTTCTAGCTGTGGTGCTAGTGGAGTGGTTACTCGTCAGTAATCAGGCGGGAGAGCTAGTGGTACACCCCCCGGGACTCGAACCCGGAACCCACTGATTAAGAGTCAGTTGCTCTGCCAATTGAGCTAGAGGTGCGGATAGGCGTATAAGCCCGTTGCCTAGCGTAGCACCTCGACTATCGCCCCTCCCACCGTCACTGTCTCGGCGAGAAGTCAGCTTTCCTGCCTACGCTCTGAACACAGTCCTTCCCCTCTCAAAGGAGTTCCCGTGTCGAACACAGTCTTAGAAGCAGGCAGCACCGCACCTGTTTTTTCTCTCAGTGATAAAGACGGCAACACCGTCTCTCTTTCTGACTTTTCCGGAAAGAAAGTCATCCTCTACTTTTACCCCGCTGCCTCCACCCCCGGCTGCACCACCCAGGCGTGTGATTTCCGCGACAACATGGCATCGCTCCAGGCTGCGGGCTACGTCGTCCTCGGCGTGAGCAAAGATGACCTTCCCGCCCTGCAGAAATTTGCACAAGAAGAAGACCTCGGATTCCCGCTGCTCTCTGACAAAGACCTCGCCACCCACCACGCATACGGAGCGTTTGGCGAAAAGTCGATGTATGGCAAGAAAGTCCAAGGCGTGATTCGCTCGACCTTCGTGATTGACGAGGAAGGCGTCATCGAACACGCTCTCTACAACGTCAAGGCCACAGGCCACGTGGCGAGCTTGAGGAAGAAGCTGGGCTTAGACGTTTAGTCAGTCGCTCTGAGCCAACGGAGTTACGAGTTCTGCGGCAGATGTCTTCCCGGCCTCTGCATGGGTTGAAAGCTTCCTCAGCCATGCCCAGACGCCAACCGACGTCAGAATGAATGCCCCGTAGATAATGCTCCAGCTGGTGAGATCCTCCACTCTCTGCCAAATTGGCTCACCCGGGTTCGTGGCGAGCAACGCAAAAGCAAACGCGCTTGCCGCGAAAGCCACGAACGCGACGAGGCGATTCCATTCGAGAATCTTTCTCCCCTCAAGCAGACGGACCGGCAAGAGGCTTATTGGAAGAGAAGAAATGGTAGCGATAGCAATCGCAGAAGCTATTTGAGCGACATAACCATTTTCGTCACCCCGCTCTGAGAGCAACGAAAAGACTAGCCAGCTAATCAACCCGATTGCGAAAACATATCCGGCACCGACAAGGGTCGTCCAACCCTGCACACGTCGTGCGACATGGAGACCAAAGGTGAGTCCAAATACCAATCCGAAAATGACGGGTGGGTCGAATTCGGTCAGCCAGCTAATGCACGCGGTACCTGCCACCACCAACAACGAGGACGCATGGAAATCAAACTCTGCGTGTTTTCTTCCAGATTTTCCAACCACAGCCAATGTCAGTAGCAACCCCCCAGCTGTCACCACTGCGAAACCTACGAGCCAAAGGGAAGCGGTAACGAACCACGATGACAACGACGTGACTTCGTCAAGTTCAACCAACGAAGTAATCAGGGCCGCCGCTATAACAGTGCTCACAAAAGTCAACGGCAGGGGGAGCCTTTTTCTCGGTCGAAAGGCACCCAAACGAGCACTAAGCCTTGATGACGCAATAACCGGCCACGCATTTTCAAGCGAAGACCCCACTAGCTGAGCGGGAATACCAACCAGGAGGACAAGCACCACCCCGCCAACCGCAGCGGAGCCCACATCCAGCGCAGTCAATCTCAGAATGTTCGGAACTGCCGGAATCCCCGCTTTTTTGGGAAACTCAAAAGTCACCAGGACCGGAGTGCCAGTCACGAAAATTTTTTTTCAGTATGAGACCGATCTATCCGACGCGACGTTGATACACGCGTTGTCCCCCAAATCGATACTCGCTACGACTGCAAAGCCCTCACGGGAGTCTTGTGTGAAGACGAAACCTTCGCGAGTCGGAGACGTTGGTAACGCGAGTCCCGCCTGAAAAGCACACTCCTCCTCGCGAGGCTGTACCTCGTCATAAAAAACGCTGCTGGAATATCCCCGCTAGACGCCGTCTCTTGAGCAAATGGTGCCGCAACTAGGGGAACCACTTCGTCCAAGCATGCATTCATCGCCTCGAGAGCGAAACTGAGTTCGTCAACTGACTGCCAGGGTTCGCCGACACTACTCCAACTCCCAAGAACCATCTCCGGGCCATCAGAGACCCAGGTTATCCCGGAAGAGCGTAATTGAGCCTCGAGATTCACAATTTCGACAAAGCCGTTGTCTGACACGACATCGTTGAGGCTCACCACAATCGGTTCGGCCCCAAAATCCTGCGACTCGGAGAGCTCTGCCGGCGCGCCTCCCAGCGCAATTAATCCGGCGACAAGAATTACCGACTTCACAGTGTCCGCCCTTGTGTCAACCCTTGCGAAGCCTCTTCGCTCCCTCAGCTTCCTAAAAATACTGGCGGATTAGGGCATTGACAAGGGCCGGGGTCGGAAGTTCTATTTGTCGAAATGGTCTCGTATTCCACGGTGGAAAAGAATCAGTCCAATCGCGACCACCGCGGGAATACCGATGAGGAGCGCGAGGTCGTAACGGGCAAAAACCCCCTCACCGCTGGCCAACCCCACCGCGCCTTGTAGCACCTGCCACACCAGTGACGCGCTTCGAGCCGCCGGCTTGCCCTGTCGCAACCCCTGGGTGATGGCCCCCAGCGCGACTCCAAAGCCCAAGACGATCAAGGCGAGGAAGATCGCGGAAGCCATCGAGTCTGGTGTGGCGATGAAGAGTTCGACGACCAGAAAGAGGCCGAATCCACTCACCACAAGGGTTTGAACGGCCGAAATCCCCACCAAGACGCGAAGTGCTATCTGGGAGTTTCCTGAATCTCCAGCCACAAATTATCCTTCAACCCTTGATTGAGACCTCTGAATGTGCGATTCTAGCCACTGGTTGTTGTGACGTTCACACCGCAGTGGGCGGAATCAGTATCCATCAGCCCCAAGTTGGGCGCCTGATTGCGAGTCACCTCACCACCACAAACCCCGCGTTTTTCGCAAACCCCACAACAAGGAGCTCTCATGGACTGGCGCGACCGAGCAGCCTGCCTCACCGTCGACCCCGAACTGTTTTTCCCCGTCGGAAACACCGGACCGGCCGTCGAACAGATTGACCAGGCCAAGGCCGTGTGCTCCACCTGCCCCGTCACCGAGTACTGCCTGCAGTATGCCTTGGACACGAACCAGGACTCTGGAGTGTGGGGCGGTCTGAGCGAAGACGAGCGTCGCGCGCTGAAGCGTCGCGCTGCGCGCGCCCGCCGCGCCTCCTAAACCAGCGGAATCGCAGCCGTCATCGGCTGCTCATCGAGGTATTGCAGTGGCACCACCACGGTGACTTCGGTGCTCGTGCCGGCGGTCGACTGCCATTCGATTTTTCCGCTGAGCTCTCCCTCGACAAGGGTTCGCACAATTTGGGTCCCCAAACCCTCGCCCACGCTACCATCCGGTAACCCTCCGCCGTTATCGGCGACGACCACTTCTAGTCGATCCGGTTCGCGGGTGGCCGTGATCACAACTTCGCCCTGCTCTCTCCCCTTGAGGCCGTGCTCCACCGCATTAGTCACCAGCTCGGTGAGCGCCAGAGCCAGAGGGGTGGCGTATTCGCTGGGCAAAATCCCAAAGCGGCCCCTCAACTGGGGCTTGATGACCTGGTTAGTGCCGGAGGCCACTTCAGCAGCCAACATCATCACGCGGTCAAACACCTCGTCGAAATCCACGTTTTGACTCAGCCCCTCCGAGAGGGTGTCGTGAACGACAGCGATAGCGGCCACGCGACGCATCGCCTGATTGAGCGCATCGCGAGCCTTTTCATCGCTCGTTCTCCGCGATTGAATCCGCAACAAAGACGCCACCGTTTGAAGGTTGTTTTTCACCCGGTGGTGAATTTCACGAATCGTCGCGTCTTTCGTGATCAGTTCGCGCTCTTGCCGGCGCAACACTGTGACGTCTCGACACAACACCAGCGCACCAGTGCGCTCCCCCGCCGATTTCAGCGGAATCGCGCGCAGAGTGACCGTCACCCCGGAAGCTTCGATGTCACTGCGCCACGGCGCACGACCACTCACGACCAACGGAAGCGATTCGTCCACAATGAGTCGGCCTGAGAGCAGCGACGTCGTCACCTCGGAGAGTAGGCGGCCCTCCAACTCTTGATCGAACCCCAACCGGCCAAACGCGGAAAGGGCGTTGGGGCTCGCAAACACCACCCGGCCTCCCGTGTCCAGGCGGATCAGACCATCAGATGCGCGGGGGGCGCCCCGCGCGGGAGCTGTGGGTGTCTCCGGATCGGGGAAGGAACCCTCGGCAATCATTCGGAAAAGATCGTTGGCGCACTCGTTGTACGTGAGCTCGAGCCTCGATGGCATGCGTGATTCACTGAGGTTCGAATGCCGAGTCACCACGGCCAACGGAGCACGCTCAGACTCTGACGATGCCCGATCCCGACGGCACACCGGAACCGCTCTCGTCCTCGCTGGAGTTTGCTCGAACCAATCCGGATGGCTCGAATCAACAATCGCTTTGGTGTCGTAGGCCCGCTCGATCAAACCCTGCCATTCTGCGCGGGGTTTCGTTCCGACCACGTCTCGGTAAAACAGCGTCGCTGAACTCGACGGCCGCAGGTGAGCGGCCGCCACGAACGACCCATCAGCCATCCGCGCCCAAAAGACGATGTCGGCAAAGGCCAAATCCGCGAGGAGCTGGCCTTCTCCTACGACCTGCTGAAGGAGCGCGTAATCAGCGTCGTTGAGCCCCGAGTGACCGGGAACCGCATTGGAGGGGAGCGCCATCCCTTCAGCGTAACGGTGCGAGCTTCTTCACTTTTTCGACCCATCCAGAGATGAGTGGGAGCTTCGATGATGTTGACCGATTCTCAGAATCATGTCGTCCACGGGCCCGCGCGGGTACGCGCAGTCGCCCTCCGAATTGAGGGGCTGGATCAGAGGTGGCAAGCCACCTCGTTCAGCATGCTGTAGCTACTTCTTACGCTTCTTCGCCGCGCGGCGCTGGGCGCGGTTACCACCTGGGGCCAGAGAGCCCGAGGGGGCCGCCTGGCCAAATGCTCCGCGCGAGGCGGGAGCAGCGGGGCGGGCACCTGCCGGTGCGGCTTGCGCCGGCGCCGCTCCGGGCGCAGCAGCCTGGGGTTGGCGCTGGAAGGCCGAGGCAGGTGCCTGCTCGCTCGATTGCACCACTTGACCCGATTGGTTACGCACTTCGACGTCACCATCCGCCGTGGGTGAAGAGTAGCTCAAGCCCTGCTGGGGCGCCTGCTCCATCAGACCCTTCGCGGAGACGATGGGGCCCACCTGCGCGGTGGGTTGCTGGATCTGCACCTCCAAATTGAAGATGAACCCGGTCGTGTCTTCACGGATCTGACCCATCATGCCTTGGAAGAGTGCATAGCCCTCGCGCTGGTACTCCACCAGCGGATCACGTTGCGCCATGGCACGCAGGCCAATGCCGTCCTTCAGGTAGTCCATCTCATAGAGGTGGTCGCGCCAGCGTCGGTCAACAACGCTCAGCACCACGCGACGCTCCAACTCCCGCATGACGGCCTCACCCAGGGAGGATTCCCGCTTGCCATAGGCAATGTTCACATCGGAGAGCACCTCAAAGATAACCTCGTCAACTGCGGGACGCGAACCCAGCTGGGCCAGTAACTCGTCAACGGTGATACTCACTGGATAGAGCGTCTTGAGCTCCGTCCATAGCGCTTCGAGGTCCCACTCTTCTGGAGCAAGATCACCGAGCTTCTCGGTAATGACCGTGCGAATGGTCTTCTCAATGAAGTCGCGCACTTGTTCGGAGATGTTGTCGCCTTCGAGGATGTGGCGACGATCGTCATAAATGGCTTGACGCTGGCGGTTCAACACGTCGTCATATTTGAGGACGTTCTTACGAATCTCCGCGTTACGTGCCTCCACCTGAGATTGGGCGGATTGAATGGCGCGGGAAACCACCTTCGATTCGATTGCGAGGTCGTCCTCATCGGGTGAAGTCCGAGCCATCAGCGCTTGGGCAGCGCCCGCGTTGAACAGGCGCATCAAGTCGTCTTGGAGCGAGAGGTAGAAGCGGCTCTCACCAGGGTCGCCCTGACGTCCGGAGCGGCCACGCAACTGATTGTCGATACGGCGTGATTCGTGACGCTCGGTGCCCAAGACGTAGAGGCCGCCGAGCTCACGAACCTTAGCCCCTTCTTCCTCGCACGCTTGGGTCATGTCCTGGAACACGGTGTCCCACGCTGCCTCGTACTCTTCCGGGGTGTCGACCGGGCTGAGCCCGCGTTCGGCGAGGGTCTGCACGGCGATGAATTCGGCGTTGCCCCCCAGCATGATGTCGGTTCCACGACCGGCCATGTTGGTCGCGACAGTCACCGCGCCGAGCCGGCCCGCTTGAGAGACGATTGCCGCCTCCCGAGCGTGGTTCTTTGCGTTGAGGACCTCGTGACGCACACCCTCTTTGGAGAGGGCCTGAGAAATCCGCTCACTCTTTTCCACGCTGGTCGTTCCCACCAGCACGGGCTGGCCCTTTGCGTGTCGCTCGACAATGTCGCGAACCACCTGGCGATATTTCGCTTCTTCGTCCCGATAAATCAGGTCGGGCTTATCCATGCGAATCATGGGCTTATTCGTCGGAATGGGCACAACGCCGAGCTTGTACGTCGACATCAGCTCGCCCGCTTCGGTTTGAGCGGTACCGGTCATACCCGAGAGCTTGCGGTAGAGGCGGAAGTAGTTCTGCAGGGTCACCGTGGCGAGAGTCTGGTTTTCTGCCTTAATCGGCACACCCTCTTTCGCCTCAATGGCTTGGTGGATACCTTCGTTGTAGCGCCGACCCGCCAAAATACGACCGGTGTGTTCATCGACGATGAGGACTTCGTCGTTGATGACCACGTAGTCCTTGTCTTTGCGGAATAGGGCCTTCGCCTTAATCGCGTTGTTCAAAAACGAAATCAGAGGGGTATTGGCTGACTCGTAAAGATTGTCGATACCGAGATAGTCCTCAACCTTTTCGATTCCGGTTTCGAGGACACCCACCGTCCGCTTTTTCTCGTCGACTTCGTAGTCGACTCCAGGTGTGAGGCGCTCGGCCAACTTGGCGAATTCGCTGAACCACCGGTTGGCTTCTCCCGATGCCGGACCAGAGATAATCAGCGGCGTCCGCGCCTCGTCAATAAGAATCGAGTCGACCTCGTCAACGATCGCGAAGAAATGCCCGCGCTGCACCAAATCAGACTTGCTCAGCGCCATGTTGTCGCGCAGATAGTCGAACCCAAACTCGTTGTTGGTGCCATAGGTAATGTCCGCTTGATACTGCACCCGACGCTCTTCCGGGGTTTGGCCCGACAGGATGCAACCAGTGGTCATCCCCAGCGCCCGGAAGACGCGACCCATCAACTCCGACTGGTACTTCGCGAGGTAGTCGTTGACCGTAACGATATGGACGCCGCGCGCGGGAATCGCGTTGAGATAAGCGGCGAGGGTGGCCACCAGAGTCTTACCCTCACCAGTCTTCATCTCCGCGATGTTGCCCTTGTGTAGAGCAGCACCACCCATGATCTGGACGTCGAAGTGGCGCAAACCGATTGTGCGTTTTGCTGCTTCCCGAACGGCCGCAAAAGCCTCTGGCAACAGGTCATCGAGCGACTCACCGGCGGCATAGCGCTCGCGCAGCTCTTCGGTTTCCTGCCGAAGATCGTCGTCGCTGAGGTGGAGGAAGTCCTCTTCGAGCTGGTTGACGGCTTTCACGCTCTGGTTCAGAGCCCGAAGGATGCGCCCTTCGCCCACTCGGAGTACACGCTCAAAAACGTTCGCCACGAAACCTACCTCGCCCCATCAACTGGAGCGGGCCCGCTCCAAACGGCAATGCTATCAACCAACCCCTAGCTCTCTTCGAGCGCGATGACCCCGTATTGCCACCCTTTGCGTCGGTACACCACGCTGGGTCGGTTGGTTTCGGTGTCCACATAGAGGAAAAAGTCGTGTCCGACCAGTTCCATCTGATCCACCGCGTCGTCCGCGCTCATCACTGATGCGGGGAACACTTTGCGGCGAATCACCACGGGGCTTTCTGCATCGTCCAACTCGCCCAATTCTTCTTCGCTCAGAACCGGGATACTCCCGGTCTCCACACGACGAATGACCTCGACGCTGGCTGGCGTCACGTCGATGTCAGCAAACGCTTCTGCGCTCACTTCACCCATCGACTTGCTGCGGTGGGCACCGTGGTGCGGGGCGCGCTTGTCCTTTGCGCGTCGCAACCGACGCACCAGGTGGTCAACGGCTTCGTCAAACGCGGTGTACTTGTCGCTGTTGCGAGCCTCGGCACGAATCACCGGTCCCTTGCCGACGACGGTGAGCTCGACAATGTCTTCTGAGGGCCCCCCGCGACTGGAATTCTCTCGCGAGACCTTCACTTGGAACGTGCGCGCGTGCTCGGCGAGAGCAAGAACCCGGTCCGACTTTTCGTTCACGTAGTCACGGAACCGATCCGGGAGAGAAACGTCGTGGGAGAGAAGTGTGATCTCCATGAGGGGTCCTCCTGCGTCGTTTTTCAGATGTGTCCCCAGCGTAGACCCGTGAGCAAAGCGCTGTCATCCCCGATTCACAGATTGATCCACGGCCGATCGGCCCGAGCGCGGGGTGGCGGCGAGTACCACCGCGGCGACCACCTCGGCGCCATGTTCACGAATAACACGGGCACACGCTTCGAGGGTGGAGCCAGTCGTGACGACGTCATCGAGCAAAATGACGGGTCGGCGCCTGAGGTCGTGGGTGAGCCGGAGCTGTCTGGGTCGCAGAAACCGCTCACGCCGACTGAGGCCTTTCGCCGCGGGAGAGAAAACGCTTGAGGGGGTGTAGCGCGGACGCACGCCCCAAGAATGGTCCACTGTGGGCGGAATCGGTTCACGTGTTTTGCCAGCAGCGCAGTCGGTTCGATTCCCCGCCGGATCCTGCCTCGGGGAGACGACGGTATCGGCACAATCACCGCCTCGGGCTGGGAGACCATCAATGGGTCCAGCACGGAAACTAGCCCTTGGGCGAGAAACGGAGCAATTCGGTGATGGCCGTGATCCTTGAAGCCCAGCACTACGGCGCGCGAGCGCCCCGAATACGGTGCACAGGCACGAACGGGGCGGCCGAAAAATTCGCGGGAAATGGCGAGTTGCACATCGATGGCCCCACCCCTGAGGGAGCTCGCGCACTCTGTACATAGCGACGTGTCAGGCATCTGACACCCCACACACTCCACGGGGGAAATGAGTGAGAGGGTGTCGTTCACCATCGCATCCAGACTGAACACGAGGTCATTTCACCATCGCGGGGCGAGCGTCACGCCTCGCACTCATGCTCTGGAGCAAAACTCCATCTGGGGGTCGGTGTGGACTAACGCTGTGTGACGAGAACGCTGGCGCGATCTCCCGTGGCCTGCCAACCGTTGCCCCGCGGCTGATAAATCTGGCCCTGCTCGGTGAGCAACCGCAAGCCCGGCACCCCACCCACACCACCTACGAGGGTGACGGGGTCGACGGGACGACCCGCGTTGGACACTCGACCACTCACGTCCTGAACAACCACTTCACCGGCGGAATCTTGTCGGGCCACAATCGCCACCTGTGATTCATCAACGAACGCTGCATCGACTGCGGTTCCCGCCAGCGGGCTGAGCTCCAAGAACTCGCCCAGGCTCACCGGTTCACAGGTTGCCTGACGCTGTACCGCGGAGAGGAGGACACGGGCGAACCCGTCTCCTTGAACTAACAACATCAAGCGAGTGTTGTCTCTCGCGAGCTCAAAGGACACCACCTGGGCGGCATCGGGAAGCTCGAGAGCAATGGGAATGGCTTCGGTTTCGGGCTCGAGGGTGTTGGGCGGGAACACCAATAATTCACTTCCGCCCGGTGCCGAGTTGATGGACCAGATATACCCACACGAGTCAATAATCGGGCGCACAAGATTCTCTCGCTGGTCCAACGGAGTTTCGAAGACTCCTGCCGCGTCCACCCGCCACAGTCCGCCTTCGCCGACGACAGCCGCCTGGTCATATTCGGCGGAGTAGAAGACCTTTTCGGGGCGCACACTCAGCACGGGTGCTTCCAAACCGTCGATGCTCTCCACCCGACTCGACTGGAGGTAGCCAAACTCACTTCCTCGGACGACGAGTACACGTGGGTCTCGACCCGAGCTCAGGAGCGGCTGGTCTTCTTCATTCAGGGGAATGGCGAGAGGGGTCTGGTTGACGGTGATGGCGACATCGGAGACGTCAGAGATCTGCTGCAGGGTGGTGATTAACTGCCACAGCATCCGCTCTCGCTGAGTCTCATCGGCACTCAGCACCAACTCGGACAAATCCACTTGAGCTTGGCCCTCCACGACCGGCACTGGAGAGAGCGCCAACTGGGTCCCTGAGGGGAAGGCCGAGACGGTGGCGCCCTGGTTGAGCCAATAGGAGGGTTGTTGCAACAGCCCGCGAATGACTTTCGTCAACACGTCTCCCCGGGAGGCAAACCAGCGCACGTCCGGAACGAGCTCTCGATAGTCCGCCGAGTAGTAATAGAGCCTCACCGATTCGAAGGACTCCCGAAATGCCAATTCGCTCAGCATGATTCCGTCGGGTGCCTCAGAAATACGCCACTGGCCATCCACTTCACTCAGCCGAAACACCAGCTCCTGGGTGCTCTGTGGTGCCACGTCCTCGTATCGGCCTGCCTCATCGACACTCGCCACCACTGCGGCGGTGTAGAGCCATTCACCGGGCTCTAGGGAACTAATCGTCCACGCTCCACCGCTAATCAGGGCACTCTGATTCGGGTTCCACACCTCCCGAAACTCATCAGTGAGATAACTGCGGGCCACCCGGAAATTGTTTTGCGCGGCCGCCCCGGCCGCAATGAAGCCTTGGATGATTTCCTGAGGGCTCGCTCCCGCGGTCGGGCCCGGTGGAAGGAAGTCCACGTCAGTATCGACCGTGACCGTATCGGGGTCAATAGCAACCACCTCACCCGAGACTGGCAGCTGGGTGCATCCCGCGAGGAACAGAGCCATCGTGGCGGCGAAGAGTCGACGGATCATGAGGACGCCACCTCCCGTGTATCCACCAAGTGCCCCGACGAATCCACGAGGTCGGTCTCAGGAGGTAGAGGCAACGGGGCGTCGTTGACCGAGGATTTGATTGTGCGCGGAATGACCACTCGGAAACAGGTACCCGCACCCAATTCACTCCACACGTCGATCCGGCCATCGTGGGCGAGCGCATCTTCTTGGGCAATCGCGAGACCCAAACCAGTGCCGCCCGTGCTGCGCTGGCGCGAGGGATCAGCCCGCCAGAACCGGTCGAACACCCGAGCCACCTCTTTCTCGTCCATTCCCACACCCCAGTCGCGTACCGCAATAGCGACAGCCTGTTCATTGGAATCGACGAAGGCCACAATCGGTTTGGACTCACCATGGTCAATGGCGTTACCCACGAAGTTCAGTACGATTCGGCGAAGACGCCTCGGGTCAGCCTCCACCTCGCCGTATCCGCCGTAGACCTCGAGCAGCAGCGGTGAGCCCTTCTGCTCCGCCAGCGGGTCGAGCTGGTCGAGGCAGTCTTGAACAATCTCGACCACATTCACCGGTTCATAGTCGATGTTCACCGCGCCCGCGTCGTATCGACTCATCTCCAGCAGGTCGGTGAGCATCGACTCGAACCGTTCGATTTGGGTGAGCAGAAGCTCCAACGACCTTGCGGATTCCGCATCCAACTGACTGCGTCGCTCATTCAACACATCCGCGGCCAGACGAATCGTGGTGAGCGGGGTGCGAAGCTCGTGGGAGACGTCGGACACAAAACGCTGTTGCAGGCGGGAGAGCTTCCCCAGTCTCACCAGCTGCGACTCGATGCTGTGCGCCATTTCGTTGAACGACCGCGCCAGCGTGGCGATCACGTCGTGGCCTCGCACATCTAGGCGCTCTTCTAAGAAGCCTTGAGCAAAACGCTCAGCCGTTTGCGCTGCGCGTTTCACCGGTCCAATGGCGAGCCTCACGACGAGCCAGGTGACCATGGCGATGACGAACACCAGCAGGATGGAGCCCAAGACGAGCGTTTGTTGCACCAGATTCAGCGTTGACTGCACGTCGGAAAAGTCATAGATCAAATACAGCTCGTAGGAGCCAGCGTTGGGGACTTGAATGACCGACCCCACCACCACGGCGGGCACCACTCGTCCGTCCACAGAAAGCCCTACCGACTGCTGGTGAAGTTGCTCGGGAGCTTGCACCACGGCTTGGCGCAAACGGGTGGAAAGGATTGAGAGGTCAAGGCCAGAAGTAGACGTCGACGTCATCGTCTGTGGGGTGATTTGACCTGGGGTGCGCAAAATCGCAAAGCCTCCGGCACCCGGGACGGACTGGTTGGTGCGAATGGCGGTTTGCGCCGAACTATTCGCCGTCTCCACGTCGATGGTGCCGGCGGGGGTGACCGAGTTGTCAAAGAGGGCCTGAATTTGGCTGGAGGTGCGCACACTCTCCGCAACGACCTGATCCAGCCTGGAGCTAAAGAGGCTCGATTGGATGGTGAGCGACATGTATCCGCCGATCACAGAGACAGCCACACCGGAGAGCAAAGCGGTCACGGTGACCGTCCTGGTGAGCAACGATGCTCGCCAGAAGCGGACGGGTCCGGCGAGGATGTCTTTGACCTCCCGCCACCAGCGCCACATCATTCGCCTGGGGTCGCCTCCGGCGGGGTCACAGCTTTACCCGAGCGATACCCCACACCACGGATGGTCTCCACAATGACCGGGTTGTCGGGGTCGAGCTCGATCTTGGAGCGCAACCGCTGCACGTGGACGTTGACCAGACGCGTATCAGCCTTGTACTGGTATCCCCACACCTGCTCTAAGAGCACCTCGCGGGTAAACACCTGCTGGGGCTTGAGCGCGAGGGTGAGGAGGAGCTGAAACTCGAGGGGGGTGAGGTTGATTCTCGTTCCCCCGCGGCGGACCTCGTGACCGGGAACATCGATTTCCACATCGGCAATTTGAATGAAGGTCACCTGAGGCTCATTCGACTCGGGTGAGGGACGCAGTCGCGCACGGATGCGGGCCACCAGCTCTTTGGGGTTGAACGGCTTCACCACGTAGTCATCCGCGCCGTTTTCTAACCCTTGGACGACATCGGCCGAATCGGACTTCGCGGTCAACATGATGATGGGCACCCCGCTGGTCTCGCGGATTTTCGCGCACACGTCCATGCCATCCATACCCGGGAGCATGACGTCGAGCAGCACCACATCGGGATTCACTGATTCGAGCTGTTCCAGCGCCACAGGCCCATCTTCAGCGTGGTGAGTGTCAAACCCCTCCCCGCGGAGCATGATCGTAATCATCTCTGCCAGAGCTTGGTCGTCGTCGACGACCAGAATCGTTGGGGTCACCCCTCACCTCCACACACGCGGACCGACGGCTGAGCGCTAAGCCTACACCGACGCCCGGCGCCTCTCCCGAGGCTTAGTAGCGGTAGTGCTCGACCTTGTAGGGGCCTTCCTTGGGCACACCGATGTACTTTGCCTGCTCGTCGGTGAGCTCGGTGAGCTCCACACCCAGCGAGCGAAGGTGCAAACGCGCCACCTTCTCATCGAGGTGCTTGGGCAGCATGTGCACACCCAGAGGGTAGGCCTCGAGATTGGTGAAGACCTCAATCTGGGCAAGGACCTGGTTGGCAAACGAGGTGCTCATCACGAAGCTCGGGTGGCCTGTGGCGTTTCCGAGGTTCATCAACCGACCCTCAGAGAGCATCAGAATGCTACGACCGTTGGGCATGTGCCACTCGTGCACCTGCGGCTTGATTTCCACGCTGGTTGCACCGGTAAGTGACTCCAGACCGGCCATGTCGATTTCGTTGTCGAAGTGACCGACGTTCGCCACAATCGCCTGGTGCTTCAGCTGAAGAAGGTGGTCGACCGTGACGACGTCCTTGTTTCCCGTCGAGGTGACAAGAATGTCGATCTGGTCAATGACACTCTCCAACTTGGCGACCTGGTAGCCATCCATCGCGGCCTGAAGGGCGTTGATGGGGTCAATTTCGGAGATGATCACTCGGGCGCCCTGGCCGCGCAGCGACTCGGCTGAACCCTTACCCACATCGCCATATCCGGCGACGAAGGCGACCTTGCCGCCAATCAGCGTGTCGGTGGCACGGTTGAGTCCATCGACCAGCGAGTGACGAATCCCGTATTTGTTGTCAAACTTGGACTTCGTCACCGAGTCGTTCACGTTGATCGCGGGGAAGAGAAGGGTGCCGTCTTTGAAGAACTCGTAGAGGCGGTGCACACCAGTGGTGGTTTCTTCCGTCACACCTTTAATGTCTTTAGCAATCGCGGTGTACTTTCCGGGAGCCTCTTCCAACGACTTGCGCAGGAGTCCCAGGACAACCCGCCACTCAGCAGGGTCAGATGCTTCAGCCTCGGGTACGGCACCCGCCGCTTCAAACTCGACACCCTTGTGCACGAGCAGGGTGGCGTCGCCACCATCATCCAAAATCATGTTCGGGCCCTGGTGGCCTGTTGCCGACCAGTCAAACAGCTGCTCAGTGCACCACCAGTACTCCTCCAGCGTTTCGCCCTTCCAGGCGAAGACCGGGGTGCCCTGCGGGTCTTCGGGGGTTCCCAAGCCCACGACCACCGCCGCAGCGGCTTCATCCTGGGTGGAGAAGATGTTGCAGCTCGCCCAACGCACCTGCGCACCGAGTGCGACGAGGGTTTCGATGAGCACCGCGGTCTGCACGGTCATGTGCAGGGAGCCGGCAATACGAGCTCCCTTCAGGGGCTGGTGGGGTCCGAATTCTTCACGGAGGGCCACGAGCCCGGGCATCTCGTGTTCAGCGAGACGAATCTGGTGGCGGCCGGCCTCTGCGAGGGCCAAATTGGCAACGCGGTACTGAATGGGGGTAGCAGTCAACATAGGCTCAAGCCTCTCACGAACAACCCTGTGAAGCGCGTCCGAACGGCTGCGGGTTAGTCGCGAGTAATGACGGCGAGCACTTCGTCAGTAAGAGAGCGCAACAGCTCCTCGTTCGCCGCCTCCACATTCAACCGAAGAAGGGGCTCGGTGTTGGATGCGCGGACGTTAAACCACCACAAGTCCGAACCGGAGGTGGGCCCCGAGACGCTCAAGCCATCGAGGCGATCTACTTCGCCGCGATCTGAGAATGCCTCGGCGACGCGGGCCACTGTGGCGTCGGTGTCGACCACTCGTGTATTGATTTCGCCCGATTGAACATAGGGGCTGTACTGGGCGGCAATAGCGCTCAGCGGCTGGTCCCCATTCCCCAGTTCGGCTAGAACGTGGAGGGCAGCGAGCATGCCGGAGTCTGCGCCGTAGAAGTCGCGGAAGTAATAGTGGGCGGAGTGTTCGGCACCAAACACCGCATTGGTGCGGGCCATTTCGTCTTTGATCAGCGAATGCCCCACCGACGTGCGGACCGCCTGGCCACCTTCGGATTCGATGGTTTCTTTCACCACCATCGAACAAATCAGGTTGTGCAACACGGTGGGGGCATCCTCACCGAACTGCTCCCGCACCCGGGTGATTTCCCGTTTGGCCACCAACGACCCCACCACGCTGGGGCTCACCGGGTCACCGTTTTCATCCACCACAAAGCACCGGTCAGCATCACCGTCGAAAGCAATACCAATGTCAGCGCCGTGTTCGACGATGGCCTTTTGCAAATCCACGAGGTTTTTGGGCTCTAACGGGTTCGCCTCGTGGTTGGGGAAGGTGCCATCGAGTTCGAAATACATCTCAATGACGGTGAGTGGAAGTGGCGCGAAACCTGCCCCGTCGCCCAACACGGCGGGGACGGTGAAGCCGCCCATGCCGTTGGCCGCGTCGACCACCACTTTCAGGTTCCGGATTTTTTCCAGATCGACCAGCTGGCGCAGATACGACACATAGTCACCCAGGACATCGGTTTCTCCCGCACCCTCGCGCGGAATCTCGGGGTTCGGGGTGTCTTGTAAGAATGCAATGGCACGGTCACGGATTCCCGCGAGGCCCGTGTTCAAACTCACGCCTTTGGCGCCTGCCTTGGAGAACTTGATGCCGTTGTATTCGGCGGGGTTGTGGCTCGCCGTAATCATGGCCGCAGCCGCCTCAAAGTGACCCGAAGCGAAATAGGCCATATCGGTCGAACACAGCCCAATCGGCATCACCGTCGCACCGGCGCTGTGCGCTCCTGCTTCCATGGCCCGTGCGAGCTCCGGGGAGGAGGGTCGCATGTCGTGTCCGATGACGAAAGGTTTGCCCTCGAGACCCAGCTCACCAACGGCGGCCACACCCAGCGCATAGGCGACCTGGGGGGTCAGTTGCGTGGCAACCAGTCCACGCACGTCGTAGGCCTTGACGATGTCATGAAGCGGGTGAGTCACCGTCTCAGACTACTCAGAACGGGTCGGGCTCTGGCCGGTAGCGCATGACCCGCCACCCCTGCGGCACGGTCAGCTTGGTCGCGTGCTGAGGACACAGGTCATAGGAGTGGGGTTCGGGGTGCAAGGCGAGGGGGCCGACAACTGCTTCGGAGTCGGAGTAGACGTAGGTGAGTGTCGCCTCTGCACTCTCGTGACAGCCCACCTTGCTGCAGGTCCGAATTGGCCGCCGTCGCTCCCGCATGATGGGCAGTGTAGTGTTCCGCGCTCAGCTAGCGTGGGAGCGTGAGCGTGTTGCATGGAAGGTCGCGGCGCCCATCCCGCTCGCTCATCACAGGCCCCATCGTCTCCGCGAAGCGTAAGCGCTCTCGAGGGTTTTCTGACGTGGTGGAAGCCATGGTCGACTACCTCAGAAAAATCGCCCCCGATGAGCTCAACGGTGTCATGGTCATCATTCAGGCCATGCCTGACCAGCCCGGTGATGTGCCCGGTGTGGCGCGGTTTCACGTGGACAAGAAAACAAAAACCATTCGACTCTTCCGTATTCCTATTGAGCGACTGGGTCATCACCACCCGGGTGACCGATGGTTTGAGCGCATGGTGATCGAATCGGTCGTGATTAAAGCCGTTGCGGAGTTGACGGGGCTTGATCCATGGCGGCTGATGCCTGGCCGCGACCCCTGGATTTAGCGGGCGTATACCGAGACGGCCGGCAGTTGCACGGGCGGCGGGTTCACCACCAGGTGTGCGATGGAGCCCGCTTCGCGTAATGAAATCGCGAGCGCCACTGGTCCATCAGTCTCAAACAGGTAGTTTCCGCCGCCATCACCCAATGCCCGCGTCGAAAATTCTCCCGGGGCCAATTCGATTCGGCCCTGGCCGACGACAGTGGTTTGGTCTTCACTCACCCGCGCATAGGTGAGGGTGATGGCCTCCCCAGATGGGTTGAACATTTGCAGGGTGGCATCGATGCCGCCTGGCACGACGGCGCTTCCCACTTCTTCGATGGCCGACGCTGAGGGCACCCAGGCGAGGTCGGTTTGAGAATCAGCGACCGAGGATTGACGTACTCCTGCCACGACCGACTGATCAGCGACAATACGGACCGTGGCGTATCCCTCACCCAACTCGGCCAGTTGCACGTCGAACACACGCCCCGCTTCGAGACTTACCTGGCTGGAAATCGCCTCCCCCACCGCTTTCTCCACGATGACTTCGGCTTGGGTGTCAGTCTCGGGAGCCAGCAACCGCAAAATCGGTGCGACGTCGCTGTAGCCGTCGACGCCGAGGATGGGGCCCAGGATGTCTTCTGGTTCCAACCACACTCCGGGAATCACCCGCGTGGGGGTCGGTCCCGATTGAACACTCGTCACATCGACCCCATCGGGCTGCAGACCGCGGGTGAGCGACACGTGGAGCGCGGCAGTAACGGGGGTGCCGGAGCTCACAACCCGAATGACGGGCGAGGCTTCGTCGGGCGCGAGTCCCGAGAGGCTAAACACTCGCTCTTCGCCAGGTTGTAGCAGGATGCCTCGCGCCGCGGGGGCTGAGATGGGTCCACTCTCGCCAAAGAGGCTCAGGTCAACGACGGCCTGCACCCGTCCGGGGTTAGAGAGCACCAACACCGACTGCCGTCCTGTCGTCGTGGAGCCAGCCACCAGCCACGATTCGGAACGGGGTTGTTGACACGAGGAGGCCTGATACCCCCGGGCAAAGGGAGTGTCAATGTTTTGGCTCGTGGTTCCGGCGAGGAAACCCGACTCGGACGGTTGAGTAGCAAACACTGCCGGTGACGCCGTCTTCGATTCCGTTCCTGCGAACACATCGAGGAGCTGTTCGCTGGTCAGCTCGGTGAGCTGTGGCTCCACACCCAAGAGGTTCAGAGTGGTTTCACCAAAGCCTCTCGGTGTGGTTTCTTGCTGGACGAATCCGAGGAAGGGTCCCGCACACACCACCTGTTGATCGGGGGCTTCCGCACTCACCGCGACCGGCTGGAGTACATCCCGCACGCCGGGCAGAGAGGACGCAAACTGCTGCGGAATGCCCTGTGAGACGAGGCCGATGCTGAGGGCCACCGCACCGAGACCCAAAACCGTCGACGCGAGCCGGCCCAACGTGGGCTGATTACTGCGAGGAGTCGGATCATTCATCGACGTCCTCCTCCAGTACCGACGAGAGCGAGCTTTCGCTATCGCCCTCTTCGCTTACGCGCCTTGGGGTGCGCTCGGTGGGGAGTGCGAGCACACCCCAGAGCAGCCAAGTGATCCACAGCAGCGAATCCCATGAGGCCTGGCTGGCGCTGCGCGGCAGCGCCACCGTGCCTTTCTCATTGACTCCCTCTACTTTGAACAACACTCCAGCCTGCGATTTTCCTGAGGGGATGAACTCCGCGCGCTGACCCATCGCAAAAGCGGCATCGCTTTCTGGATCTCCTCGGAAGAGAATGAAGCGAATCCCTTGCTCGCGAAGGATCGGCAGCGGATTAGCGGCGGAGGGTTGCACGATTGCTGAGGCAACCGTGGCGAGCTCATATGACGCCTGCGAAAGTTCAATGGGCCGCATCCGATACAGACTCGACTGAGTCTCCAAATACAACCCTGCGCCCTGCTTGGTCGAAACGGCGTAGCCGCCATCGACTTCGTCAATCACGAGGGTGAACTGTTCAGGAGTGGAAAGCGCTTCGGCAGCGACGAGTGCAGGCAGGGTGCGCTGCTCTGAGGGGGCCACAACGGCGTCATCAGCCCACGAGCGAGTGATTTCACCCGCGACCGCAAGGATGGACCCACCAGCCACGAATACTGCGACCACCCCTCCCATCGCGCGGGCCGCAGTGGCTTTGCGGCCAAATTCCCACCGCTCTGGCGTGACGTGGTCGACTAAACCGGCTACGGCGAGAGTGATTCCCAACCCGGAGAGCATCGTTCCGGAGCCCTGCCAGAGGGTGACGGGCTCGCTACCCACAAAACCCTGGGTAATCTCTGGGGCAATGGCGGCGAGAAGAACGCCCAGGCTCACGAGCAACCCAGAAGTGAGAACGAGGTCGCTTCGGGAGGTCATCACGACAAGCAGCGCCGCAGCGAGGAGTGGAACTCCTGCGGCGAGGGTGATGAGGGTCCAATCAATCCCCTCGGGAATGAGCCCGGGGGCGATGGGCGCGGTGGACCAGCCAAAGAGTGTGTGCCACCACGCGAGGGGAGTATCCGCCATTTCTGGGCCTGGGTCGGCGAGGTAGCGACCAAGCCCCGGCAAGAGGGCAACCTCCGAGGGTGCGAGGAGCCGTGGAGCAAAAAGAACGAGGCTGGGAATCACCGCCAAAGGGAGTGTGCCCGCCAGGGCGCGGACGGGCTCGCGCCAGCCCATCGCAAGCAACACGACGACCCAGCCGACGAGAACTGCCGGCCACAACACTGGTGCGGCAGCTGTCACCACGGCTGTGGCGAAGCCAGCTTGCGCGGCGCGTTGCCACGACGTGTGGGCGGTGAGTGCCGTGGCGACGAGCCATGGCAGAGCGATGTGCAGAATCACCGAATACACCCGGCCCTCATTCAGCGCTGCCAGGAAGCTGGGTTGGAGGACCCACAACAGGGCAAAAAGTGTCGTGGGGAGCGCACGGCGCAGCAACTGGGAGCCGGCCCACCAGGCAACCAGTCCAGAAATGAGTGGCGCGGCAATCCAGAGCCACACCAGAGCAAGAGAGGGGTTCCACCAGGTGAGAGAGCAAATGGCGGCAACCAAGAGCGCACCCGGATCGGCGGGAATTAGACGCTCACCCCACACTCCCGCGACGCTGTCGGGCTGCAACCAGCGAGCTTCCGTCCACAGCTGCTCGATTCCCGCGCCCAGCGGTAGAAGGCCGCCACCGCGCAACGCGGTGGCGCCGATGAATGGTCCGGAGACCAAGGCACCAAGAGCGGCGAGAGCGGCGATGAGCCACAAGCCATTGGGCCAAAACGCAGGCCGGGTGAGCACCAGCGCTTTTTCTTCTGCTCGGGCAAACTTCGCCTCTGCTTCGAGCTGCCGGCGACGCCGGCGCTCCGTGGGAGACATTCGCAGCGGTCGAATCGCTGACCAGCCGACGGTGCGCGATTTGTCCAGACGCATTTTTGCGACCACGGCTCGGGGCAGTGCGAGAAGTGCACCCACCGTGGCGATCACATCAGCAATCGCATAATCGGGGCGCTTGGTCGCAAAGTGCCAGGCTGAGCGGGCCAGCGACACGAATGGCGCGAGCAGTACGAGAGGAACGAGCGCCCACCATGGTGAATAGGCGAAGCGTCGATACAGCCACGCTTGCCGGTCAAGTCGATACATCTGAGCGGAGCCGAGTTTCTTCCCGGCTTTCCAGTCGGCAGGACCCTGCTCGACGCTGACCACTGCGCGAGGAACGGCGAGCACTCGGTGACCAGCGAGGCGAGCCCTCACTCCGAGGTCGAGGGGGGCATCGAGTGGGTCGAGGCTGGTGTCGGCTCCCCCCGACTCGTCGAAGACTCCGAGGCTCAGTAGCAAGCCCGCATCGCCGACAGCGAGCACGTCGCTCATGCGGTCGTACTGGCCCTGGTCCAATTCGCGATCAACGATGGCTTGTCGCTGCCCCCACTGGGTGATGGTTTCGCCAAATTCGCGGAGCCACCCGGGTTGGTCGGCCATGCGCTGTTTGGGTCCTGCCATCACCACGGAGGGGGCACCATCGACCGCTGTGGTGAGGGCTTTGAGCGCGTCGGGCTCGGGGGTGGTGTCATCGCGTAGCACCCACGCCCAGCCTGCCTCTGGCAGACTTTCCCGGCCCAGGTTGAGCGCTTCTGACCAACCCATACCGGCTCGACCAGCAACGATTGTGACGGTGTGGTCTCGGCCGAGTTGTTCGCGGAAGACTTCCTCAGAACTCGGATCTCCGGTCAGGTCGACCACGGTAATGGTGTCGGGTCGGCGTGATTGACCCCGAATCGCTTCGAGGGTTTGGATGAGGCGGTCACCTCGTCGTCTCACAATGACGACGGTGTGAACCGCTCGACGCATCCCCAGTTAGGCTCGCCGGCGCAAGCGGCGGCGTTCGCGCTCGGACATGCCACCCCAAATGCCAAAACGCTCATCGTTTTGCAGGGCGTATTCGAGGCATTGCGCGCTTACCTCGCACTGTTGGCAAATCTTCTTTGCCTCGCGGGTCGAACCACCCTTTTCGGGGAAGAACGCTTCGGGGTCGGTCTGCGCACACAGCGCATCGGCCTGCCAGGCGAGGGCACCATCGTCGTCGCCGCGGAGGCCAGGAATCCCGAGATTGACGGGGTCGACAAACCAGTTGTCGGGCACAGAGTTGCGATATTCCGCCACTCGAACTCTCCTTCACTCACACCGCCCTGGCCGCGGTGTTGCCAGTATTACACCGTTGTAATTAGGTCCGCGTCAAGTCCGAGTTTGAGTGGAAGTTGAAGCTTATTAAGTCCCGTCATTCGGCAAAAATGCTATTTAACCGAACTGGAGAGTTTTTGGAGGCTGAAAATTTGCCGAAAAACTTTAGGAAACCGGCCCCAGCGACACGCCGTGAGCGGCGGAATATTCCCTCCAGGCCGAGCTCACCATGTCTTCTACCGACTGTTCCATCGACCAGCCCAAATCTTTCGCGGCCTTCTCACCAGAGGCCACCACCTTCACCGGATCACCCGGGCGACGGGGGTCAGTGTGTGGGGTGAAGTCCACGCCAGTGGCTCGGGCGACTTCTTTCATCATCTCGGCCACGCTGGTGCCGGTGCCGGTGCCGAGGTTGTAGGCGGTGTCGAGTTGTTCTCCCGCGAGGAGCTTTTCGATTGCCACGACGTGAGCAACGGCGAGGTGCTGCACGTGAATGTAGTCGCGAATGCAGGTGCCATCGGGGGTGGGGTAGTCGGTTCCAAACACCTTCGGCGCCTCACCGCGCTCCAGCGCGGCAAACACCATCGACAGCAGCGAATAGGGGCTGGTGTCGTAGATTCCCTCAACGCCCGAGCCGACGACGTTGAAATAGCGCAGCGAGCAGTGTCTGAGCTCCGTCGCCACACCCTGGTTGTGCAGCATCCACTCGCCAATCAGTTTTGATTCTCCATAGGGTGAGACGGGGTCCTTAGGCGCGTCTTCGGGAATCACCGGGACGTCCACGTCGCCATAGACCGAAGAAGAGCTTGAGAACACAATGGCGTTTACGCCGTGGCGCACCATCGCTTCGAGCAGCCGCAGCATGCCCTCCACGTTCTCAGAATAGGTGCGAAGGGGCTGTTCCACACTGACATCGGCGTGCTTGAACGCGGCGAAGTGAATGACACCATCAATCCCATGGGCAAAGGCCTCATCGAGAGCGCCAGGATTCCTGGTCGAGCCTTCAATGAAAGGAACACCATCGGGCACCACCTCGCGCCGACCCAACGAAAGGTCGTCTAACACGACCACTTCGTGGCCCTCACGCAGCAGCGATCGAACAGTGTGTCCACCGATATATCCGGCTCCGCCGGTCACCAAAAGTTTCATCGGCTCAAGGTTAGTCGGCGAAGGCCCACAAGATTTGGCCCGAACCGGTGAGTCGGCTCGGGAATCCCTTGGCTGCCACAACACAGGCCTGGCCGCGCTCGAGCGACAGTGCCTCATCCCCGTTTTCTACTGACCACTCCCCATTCGTGGCAATCACCAAAACAGCCCCCTGTGTGGGAAGTGTGGCGGAGACCTCGGTTCCTTCGAGGAGTCCCAAACGAAGCGGGTAGCCCTCTGGTGAATACGTCACTCCCCCGGTGGGGCTCAGTTGTGGCTCAAGGCGTGGGACATCCACGGGTTCACACACCGCAATGGCGAGCAGGGCCTCCACATCGACGTGTTTAGGAGTGAGTCCTCCGCGCAACACGTTGTCACTGGGGGCCATCAGTTCGATGGCGTAGCCCTCTAAATAGGCGTGGAGCTGCCCGGCCTCGAGAAACGCTGCCTCACCCGGCAGCAAGGTAAGCCGATGCATCATCATGCCCACAGCAATCCCCGGGTCTGCTGGGTAGTGGTGGTGCAGGCGGGAGAGCGTGTCGTCTTTTTCGGCGAGTGGGCCGAGTTCAGCAAGCAGCGGGGGGACTTCTGGCGAATCGGAGAGGAGCCAACCGATCACTTCTTCCACCGGCCAACTCGAGAGTTTCTCAATCCAGCCGCGAACAGCCGGGTAATCACCCTCCCCAATGAGGCCTTCGAGTTGACCCAAGGTCGCCTCGATTGGTCGAATCCCAGCGAGGGCGTGAAACGGGCCGCCGAGCGCGACAACTAGCTCGGGTTTGGCATAGGGGTCTTTGAACAACCGGGTCGGCGCATCGAGTGGAATACCCGCAGCGCTTTCTCGCTCAAACCCTTCGGCCGCTTGCTCAGCGCTCGGGTGAACTTGCAGAGAGAGCGGGGAGTCGACCGAAAGAATCTTGAGCAAAAAACCAAGATTGCTATCTTGCTCAGCCTGAAGCCATTCATCGAGAGTCTGCCCGGCGTCCACTCGCGAAGGGTGAAGAGGGTGGGTGCCCAACCACCACTCGGCCTCTGGCGCTCCGGTCATTGGCCAACCCAACAACGCCCCAAGACCATCGGTCTTGCCCCACTGATAATCGACTACGTCTCCGACTATCCGCCTGAAAGCCATATGCCCTCCGACCCCAATGTGCTCCCATGAGAACTCAGAATTCCCATGCCGGCCCGGTTCTGCTCGAAAGAATGTCCGACCACACAGAAAACCCCCGGAATCGCCCGCGCGATTCTCTGCTCCAATTCCACAGCCTGAACACACTCGGCGGTAGAGGTCTTAGGAATCACATTCCATCGCGGAGCACTCACCCTGATTCTAAGAATGCTCAGCTCAGGCGAAATCTGAGCAATTTTCACCGCAGCGCTGTCTCGATTCTTCTCATGCCACGGCATAAAACTCAGAGCGTTAATGAGTTGACGAGACGCGCGCTCACCGGGAGCAACCCTCCACTCATTGAGCACCCGCGTACCAGGAGGGAGAACCTCGGGAAGCCACTCGTGAGGAGCCCTCTTTGTGGCTTCGCTGAGAACTAGGACATCTGCGCCAGAAAACGCCATGACATGCTCTAACTCGTCATCAAGAGCGCCAAGAATTGGCTCAGAAAACTCATGGTTTACAAACCACTCGCGACCATAGGGTTTGAGGCGGCGCGCCGGTCTCACATCCACGGAGATTTCGTCGAGATCGAGGGCCAAAGCTACGGCGACACGGTGAGCACCGTCCAAAAGCCGGCCTGTTCGCGTCACCCCCACCGGATATCGGTGGTCGAAACCACGAGCTTTTACTGACTCGACGAGCTGCTGGAACTCTTCGAGTGTGTCTCTACCTGCCCTTAGCTCCTGCATTCGCCGGTAGGGGGCCTCCCAATCAATCCCGGCCGAGGACGTGGCCAACCATTGCTTCGCCAACTGAGTTCGCACAAGAATGTCGTAGCGACCGAAAACCCCAGATTCCCATTGCCCCTGAAGCACTGCTGCCAGCGAGAGCCGCGGGCGCAGAAGAGGTTCGATGAAACCACGGCGGAAACGCGGGAAGCCAGGGAATTTCATGGTGGGGCTACCATATCGCCCCCGCCGAGTGTCATCCCGGATAGTCTTGCCAGGTGAGCACGGTGGCGATTATTCCTGCTCGGGGAGGCTCGAAAGGCATCACCGACAAGAACCTTCAACCTGTTGGTGGGATCCCGCTTATCGCCCGCGCAATTCGCTCCGCACTCGCCTCCCCCGCGATCGACGAGGTCTATGTGTCGACCGATTCGGATCGCATCGCAGAGGCGGCCCGCGTCGCAGAAGTGGGGGTCATCGCTCGCCCCGAGGATATTTCTGGAGACACGGCGTCTAGTGAGTCGGCCATCCTCCACGCCATCACTGAACTACCCGAGGCAGAGATCGTAGTGTTTATTCAAGCCACATCGCCATTCATCGACCCCGCTGATTTGAGCAAAGCGTGCGACATGGTCACGAGCGGTGAATTCGATATGGCATTTTCGGGAGTGGAAGACCACGGCTTCCGCTGGGAAGAACATGATGGGTTTTTTCACCCGATTGGGCATGAGGCCTCCTCCAGACCTCGCAGGCAAGACCTGCCCCATCGCATCTTGGAGACGGGCGCGTTTTATGTGTTCCGTGCCTCCGGCATCGTCGAATCGGGCTCTCGATTCCACGGTCGAATCGGCGTGGTCGAAGTCGCTCGCCACAACGCGATGGAAATCGACTCCTACGACGACTTGGAGCTTGCACGGCGCATCGCCCAACACGACATCCCCACAGAGGGCATTGGCCCCGTGGACGTCGTCGTCTTTGACTTTGATGGTGTCCACACCGACGACCGGGTGTTCGTGGACGAATCCGGGGTCGAGTCGGTTCGGGTCAAGCGCGGCGATGGCATGGGCATTGGCCTGTTGAAAAAAGCGGGTGTGCCGATCCTCATCCTCTCCACCGAAACCAACCCGGTGGTGGGCCGTCGAGCCGAAAAACTCGGTGTGGAGGTCCTGCAGGGTCAAGCCGACAAAGCCACAGCGCTCAAAAAGTGGCTCAGTGAGAGGGGCTATTCGGCCCAAAACACCGTGTTTGTGGGAAACGACATCAACGACCACGGCTGTTTGGAACTCGTGGGCTGGCCCGTTGTGGTCGCCGACACCCACGCGTCGGTTCGCAACCTCGCTCGAATTGTGCTGCGAAACCGCGGTGGTGAGGGAGCGGTGAGAGAATTGTGCGACCTAGTCTTGAGTGGAATGAACCGGAAGGTAAACGACTAAGCAATGAGTACCCCCACTGTCACCGTCGGTGACCACACCATTGGCGCGGGACACCCCTGCTACGTCATCGCCGAAATCGGTATAAACCACAACGGTGAGCTCGAGAACGCGAAGAAACTGATCGACGTTGCCGCAGAAGCGGGTTGCCAGGCGGTCAAGTTCCAAAAGCGCGCACCCGATATTTCCACTCCGGAAAACCAAAAGAACGTCCAGCGGGAAACCCCGTGGGGTGTGATGACGTATTTGGAGTACAAGCACCGCATCGAATTTGGTGACGCCGAATACAAGGAAATCGCCGCGTACTCGGCCTCAAAGGGACTGGACTGGTTCGCGTCCCCCTGGGATGTGCCCTCGGTCGAGTTCCTCGAAAACCACGGAGTCACCGTGCACAAGGTGGCGAGTGCGTCGATTACCGACATTCCGTTGCTTGAAGCGCTGCGTGACACGGGCAAGCCGATCATTCTCTCAACCGGCATGTCGACCATGGAGGAGATTGATAAGGCAGTCGAGGTAGTCGGCACCGACAAGCTCGTGCTGATGCACGCGACGTCGACCTACCCGCTCGACCCGAAAGAAGCCAACCTGCTGATGATCAACACCCTGCGAGAGCGCTTCGGAGTGCCGGTGGGCTATTCGGGCCACGAAACTGGCCTGCAGGTCTCACTCGCCGCGGTCGCATTGGGTGCCGATGCACTCGAGCGCCACATCACCCTGGATCGTGCGATGTGGGGCACCGACCACGGCGCCTCCTTAGAGCCCACCGGATTGGGAAAACTGATTCGTGACGTGAGAGTTATCGAAGAAGCACTGGGTGATGGTGTGAAACGCGTCTACGAATCCGAAGAGGGCCCCCGCGCCAAGCTGCGCCGGGCGCTCTAGCGCGCATTCTGGGACACTAGTTAGGTGGCCGCCTCAACCAAAGCTCGCACCCGCAAGAACCCGGGTGTTTACGTGGTGGTTGCCCTCTACAACGAAGAGTCTGTGATCAAGGGCGTCATCGACGGTTTGCACGAGCACTTCTCAAACGTGGTGTGTATTGATGACGGTTCAACAGACAACAGCGCTGAGGTAGCGGAGAAAGCTGGGGCGATAGTCATTCGGCACCCGATGAACCTCGGCCAAGGAGCAGCCCTTCAAACCGGGATTGCGTATTGCCGTGCGCAAGAAGACATGGAATATGTCGTCACCTTCGACGGGGACGGGCAACACCGCGTCGAAGACGTATTGGACATGCTCTCCTACTCGAGAAGGAGGGACTTGGCGATTGTCTTTGGCTCACGCTTTTTGGATAAGCGCACCAAACCAGGCTTCAAGAAGAAGGTGGTTCTCAAAGTCGCTGTCTTAATCACGCGAGTTGTGACGGGCCTTCAGCTCACTGATGCCCACAATGGCCTGCGCGTATTGCGCCGCGACGCCGTCGCCCACGTGAACCTGATTCAAGACCGTATGAGTCACGCCACCGAAATCGTCCAGCAGTTGGCCGAAAGCAAGCTACCGTGGCGAGAGTTTCCCGTTGAGGTGCTCTATACCGACTACTCCCGCGCAAAAGGCCAGTCCATTCTCAATTCGATCAATATTCTTTTTGACCTGATTGTTCGGTCGTAGGAGGCACAAATGTTGAGCCAATGGGTCTTACTAATCGCTCTGATCGCCATAGCCTTCTACCTGCTGCGCGCAAAACCGACTGCAAAGTCTCAGGCCATCCGCCGTCTCGTGTTGATCCTGGCGCTCCTGGGCGGGATCACCCTCGTCATCGTGCCCGACCTATTGTTTATGACCGCGTCACGGCTGGGAGTGCAGCGAGGAACAGACTTACTCCTTTACCTCTTCATCGTGGCGATGATGTTTTATGTCGTTCACCAATACAGGCGGCTTCTGTGGTTTGACAAGATGACCACCGACTTGGCACGCGAAATCGCGCTGTTACGCCACGAATTATCGGAGACCGAAAAGCGGCTGAAGAGGAAGTAGCTAGTCGACGCGCACCAGCGAGCCCACCTCGAGGGTGGAATCTGACTGGAGGCTCGGGTTCAACGAGAGAATCTTCGCCACGCTCACATCGCGCGCGTCAGCGATGATGCTCACGGTGTCGCCGGATTCGACCTCGTGGAACGACTGGGTTTCTGACGCTTGGCCCACAACCAACCGCTGTCCCACCCGGATAAAGTTCACGTTGCGAATCGAGTTCCAGCTCGCAATCTTCGACACCGTGGTCGAGTTGCGGTAGGCGATACGAATCAGGGTGTCACCCTTCTTCACCACATAAACCGTGTCGGAAGAACCCTGCTGGGTCACAAGCGGCTTGAGCACTCGGGAAGTGGTCTCCTCCGTGGTGGTGTCGCTCGAAGAATCGGTGGACTCACTGGAGGAATCGCTCGAGCTCTCCGCGCTCGAGCTCTCGGTGGTGGAGTCGCTGGATTCGCTCGAGCTCGAAGTTTCGATACCCAGCGAGGCAAGTGACACGTGTGAGGCGTGAGGCTCAATGGGGCTTTCCGCCTGTGACACCTCACCCGTCTTAGTGATTGTGAGTGCTTGACCGATGCTGATCAACGCACCACCGTTGGGCAATTCGTTCTCGTCCACGACCGCCTGGACGCTCACGCCGTTGGCACTCGCAATCGCCCACACCGTGTCGCCGGACTTCACAGTGTGGGTGGTGACAAAGGTCTTAGTTTCGGTGTCCTGCACCACCTCGAGGGAGTCCCAGTTGTTTAGGTCATGCGTTTCATAAGCCTCACCCTTTGCCGTGAGCACCGCAATGTTGCCCTCATCGGTGAAACCAAATTCGGCAATGCGGTTGGATCCGCCCACACTCGGAACGGTGTCGGTGCGGATCCAGTTCACAGCATCGGTCGAGTTGGCGAGGTAGCCATCTCCGTCAACAGCGAGAAGCTTGCCGTCATAGGTGGTGACGAAGGTGCCGAATTCTTGGGTGTCGTTGAACCAGTAGTTATAAAGGCGCCAGAAGTTGCGGTTTCCGTAACTCGAACAACCATCCCCGGTGCCGGTGAGGTTCGTCATCGCAGCCGCGTTCGGGGTGTAGGGGGTGTAGTAGTGCAGACCCGCCGTGGCCTGGTTTTTGAACGTCACGGGGGTGGTGCCACAGGAAGCGCGCGGGTGCCAGCGCACATTCGACGTGGTGCCCACTGGGAACCAGGTGAAGAAGCGTGAGGTGCCCGGGGGGTTGGCGTAGCGCTTGAACTGCTTGGCAGCGTTGTACACCTGGTTGTAAAACCCGTAATACCGCGTGTCACAGGGGGCGGTGTCGGGGCAGGCGTACCCAGTCGCCTTATCGAAGCGCCACGAGGAAGGCCAGGTGTGAGTGACCAGGCCCATTTCTTTTTGAATCAGCACAATGAGCGCCTCAGCGGACACGCCACACGCTTCGGAGACGTTGTAAATGATCTCGGCGGCACTCTCGCCGTCACGACCCTCATAGGCCTTACACAACACAGTGGCGTCGCGGTCATAGGTGTCTTGTTCGAAGTCTTTCAAGCAGACGTAACCGTCACGACAGTTATCCACTTTGCCGTCGAAGAACGCTTGGATTTCGTCCACACTCATCGTGCCGCTGGTAAAGAACTCTTCATCGCTGATGATGTTGCCCGGGTCAAAGGCTTCACCCAAGGGGAAGACCCGCACCGTCCACGACTTGCCATCACTAGAGCCAGCAAAAGAGAAGAACGACGTGGCGATGAACTGGTTACCCGTCCAAATCAGCGAGGTGACGCCGTTTTTGTCCAGTGCCGTGCCGGAATCATTCCAGCTGCCGTCAGCTCCACCGTCAGATGACCACCACAGTTTTCCGTCGCCATCAGCGCCCACCACGACGGAGCCGTTGGTGGCGGCGTGTTCGAGTGCGGGGGTGGCCTCAGCGGCGTAAGCACGGGTCGAGCCCGAGAGCTGAGCAAAGGGCACCGCACCAATCGCCATCGCTACGGAGAGAGCGAGCACGCCAAAAACATTCAACCAACGCTTCACCCCCCTAAAGGTAGGGGCGAAGGTGCCACAATCCCGATATTTACCGGCCACGGCCGTGTCGGGATCGAGCTAGCCAGCGGGTTGCAGCACGTCCCGCAGGGCATCGAATGCGCCTCGGCGGTAGCGGGCGTATTCGCCCTTTAGTAACCGGCCCACAACGCCAGGTATTCGAGCAAGGCAAGCGCTGGGAAGGGTCGACTGCCAGTGATAGTGACGCAGCCGTCCTTCGAGCAACGAGCGCGCGTCCTCCGTGCCCGCCCAAGAGGGTGATGCCAAATAAGCCTGAAGACCCGCATGCCGCTCACGATGCCGCTCGCGAAATTCGCTTTGTGGCTCAGCGAAGCGCTCCATCAGCCTCTGCCATCCCGAGCGGGTCGCTCCCACTTGGTTGTCATCGTGTTGGCGATAGAGCCCCAACACCTGAGGGTTTAGAACCAGGCCGTCTGTCGTTGCGGCGACCAATGCCCACCATTCGTCGTGGAGCCACCCGGAGGGGATAGTGCCCACGCGACTCACGAGATCACGTCGAATCATGGCGGTAGAGCCCGTGACAAGGTTTCGCCGCACCACGGCCTTGAGGCCGTGGCCAGTCACCAGATTGTGTTTTTCACCACCCGTTATCCGCAGGCTCTCCAAGACGGTCATCCCCAGGGGCTTCCCGGAGTCATCAACTAACTCCGCATCAGAGTGCACCATCATCACGCTGGGGTCTGACTCAAGAATGCGGCTGAGGGTCTCGAGCTTCTGAGGAAGCCACAGATCATCTTGGTCGCTGAGTGCGACCACCTCTGACGTGGTCTTTACAACGGCGTGAGCAAAGTTTGCCGCCACCCCGCTGCGGCCCTTGTGGCTCACGAGGGTGAACCGTATACCTTTCTTTTTCGCTTCCGGCCGGAAAGAACGAGCGATGGTCAGAGTCTCATCGGTTGAGCCATCGTCGGAGATGACAATCTCATCGGGAAGCCGAGTCTGATCAAAAATGCTGCGCAGTTGGGCGTCCAGAAAACGACCACCGTTGAAAGTGGCCATGGCCACCGCGACGCTTAGGGTGTCACTCACGCTCAGCGAACGAGTCGTCTCTTGAGTGCTCGAAGAATCAGCACGAACTCCCCGCGGAAAAGCCGTTGAATACCCCGGCCGATGTCGCCGGCGCGGAAACGGGTGCGGGGCGGGCGAAGGGGCGAGTACCGCACGGTGCCCTCGCGTGGTGCCACAGGGGGCTCATCGGGTGCCCCGACCTTGGCCACATAACGAAGCAGAGGCTGCAGGGTGTTTGCCCAGCGATAGCGCTCACGAACCTTTCGAATGTTTGCCTTGGCTTTGCTTCTAAACGATTCGTTAGTGAGCACTTTCTTCAGCGCGGCCGCAAGGCCATCCACATCGTCTGCGGGCACCACCACGCCGAGGTTTTCTTTCTCCACCAAATCGGCAAAGTGGTCACCTTCGGTGAGCACCATTGGCAGCTCGGCCCACAAGTAATCCAGAACTCGGGTTCTAAACGCGAACTCGGTTTCTAAATGCGAGCGGTGGGTGGACACCCCGGCGTCAGCTTCGAGGAGGTAGTTATGCCTGGTGGCGTAGTCAACCCACGAGTCGTTGAAAATCACCTGACTGCCCTCGACCCCGAGCTCTTTGGCAAGCGCTCGGGACTGTTCGACAATCGGCATCTCCGGCACCCCCGGGTGGGGGTGTTTGGTGCCCTGAAAGAACAGCTTCACCCGCTTCTCACTCTGTGAGAGCTTTGCCACCGCACGAATCAGGGTGAGTGGGTCAAACCAGTTATAGAGCCCGCCACTCCAGAGCAACACCAAATCGTCCTTCTCAATGCCGGGCACGACGCCGCGCAAGACCTTCGTATCGTGAGTCGGATCGGTGTCGGGAATACCGAAGGGAACGACACCGATGAGACGCTCGAGGTGCGGGTCGTCGCGATAGCTTTGCGGGGTAACCCGGCCGAGCGTCGTGAGCTGGCCGAGATAGAAGTGGCGCTGCCTCTCCGAGGCGCAGAGGAAATAGTCTCCGCGGAGTAGCTGCCCAGTAATCGACTGGGTCGCGTCGGCGACGTGCGCAGACCATTCGGCTTCAGGAAGATGACGAGCCTGCTCGAGCTGTTCGATATGCATCGGGTCATACACATCCACGACCAGGCGTTTGGTTGAGCGGCGGAGAGTGTCGAAGAGGTCGAGGGCGTGACCTTGGAAAACAATGACGTCTGCCCAGGCCTCCCATTTGGCAAACGCTTTCTCATCCCCCGGGGACACCTGGGCGACATCAAAACCGGTGTGATCGACTGTGCCCAATTCGGTGAGTGTCATCAGCGTCACTTCGTGGGAGTCAGAGAGGGCCTTGGCCATATGCCAAGCGCGAATACCGGGGCCCGAGAGTTTGTCGCCCAGCGGGTCACCGGTGATGACGAGGACGGTGGTTGCTTCGGGGTCGCTCACCATGTCAAACACCGCCTGGAGGGAGTCATAGCCTCGAAGATAGTTCGGTTCGGTCGACATGGGGGCTTCTGGCTCGCCAAAAAGCTTCCACATTTGCACATCCGACACCACCCGGCTCGATTGGACCTGCGCTCTCTTGAGCTTGAGGGAGGGCAGTTTTTCGAGGAACTGGTCAAACGCCATCAGAGGCACCAAATTCAGCGGATCGGCCCCGACCGCGTCGTCGGAGCGACGTAGATCGAACGATTCCGTGTCCACTCCGGTGCGCGACACCGCACGTCTCGTCGACATCAGCATGGCGGCAGGGAGAATGGTGCGGAGCTTTTCTTGCCCGAGGTTCTTAAACAGACACATCAGGGCGTTTCGCTCGAGAAGGTATTCCTCTTTGTGGTTTCCCACGTCCTTCATCGATTGGTGGTGTTTGTGAAACACCACCGATTCGGGTTCGTAGAGGTATTGGTAGCCCAGCAGGTTGAGGCGCCAACCAAAGTCGACGTCTTCAAAGAACATGAAGAAGTCCTCGTCAAACCCACCTAATTCTTCGTACACCTCGCGGCGAACCATCATCGCCGAGCCCGTGCCGAAGAGCACCGGGCCGGGCCCCGCTTCTTTCTTGCGGTTCGCCGGATGGCCAGAAAGAGGGCGGTATCCCATGCCGTACCAGGTGAGCCCGGCGCCGGCATAGTCGATGGTTTTTCCTTCCCAGTCAAGTACACGGGAGGCAACCGCACCAACCCTAGGGTGGGAGAAGAGAGCCTTGACCCCTTCGCGCAGCCACCCGGGGTCGGGTGTGGCGTCGTTGTTGAGGAAAGCCACTACGTCACCGCGGCTACGCTCAACACCTAAATTGCAGCCCCCCGCAAAGCCGAGGTTCTCCTCCGATTCGACGAGGACAATATCGGGCGCTCCCTCGCGCAGAATGTGAACCGAATCATCGCCCGAGGCGTTCTCCACGACGATAATTTCAAGAGACTCGACGGGCCAGCTGAGTGCCTTCAGGCCTGAAATGGCCTCGATGGTGTCATGTGCACCTCGGAAGTTGACGAGAACAACACTGACTAGTGGCTGGTTCGCCATCGCGCCATCCCCTCTATCTGGAGGTGAGATCACCCTCCTGACCGCGGCTGAAAACCCTGGTCTGCCATACTTACCCTACGGTCTCCACTGGTCAATCCGTGGAAGGATTCCCTGTATGGTCCGCAATGTGCTCCCCGCTCGAGTGAGCGCCTGGTGGGATCTCATCTCCGGAATCCGGGCGTCTGGATTATTCGACACAGAGTGGTATCGCGGTCAAAGTCGAGCCGCAGCACTCAGCCCGTCGCCACTGATTCACTATTTATTGGTCGGTTGGAAACGTGGTCTGAACCCGTCCAATCGATTCGACACGCGTTTTTACATTGACCGATACCGAGACGTGAAGCAATCCGAGGCCAATCCGTTGATGCACTATGTACTCCACGGGCGTGAAGAGGGGCGGCTGACGACACAGACAGGAGCGATTGTGCGGACGTCCCTTCACCCAGAGTTTCACCCCCTGCCCATTTTTGGAGTTCCCGGGATTGCAGGTTCCCGGTTGACACTTGTGATCGATGACAACACCCCACGGCTGATTGGCCTGGGATACCGAGCGATGTTGGGACTGGCATGTCATTTCGCTAGCCAATACTCCCTCAGCCTTCGGGTGCTCATCCGCTCAAACTCCATCCCCAGCGAGACCATTTCCCGTCAACTCAATGACGTGGCCCCCTCACCTCGCCCAGAGTTAACGATTGCTCGCCGGAGCGCTGGTCCGTGTGACGATGTGGACACAATCGACGACGAATTGTGGTGGGCGAGCTCGGCGAGCTCGCTTGCGTCCATTCGACCTTTTGTGCCTTCCCGGCAGGCAAAGTGGCTCATTTCCGCCGACGAGGGAAGCCGCTCGATGCCAGGCGAATACCGATTGAGGTTCGACGCGGCTTTACGCGAAAGCGATGTCCATTCGATTGTTCTGGGCGAGCAGCTACACGCGCAGTTATCCCCCGTGGGGGCCTATGAGGTCATCACGTCACTTCCCCGGCTGATGAATCTTCCCGCGTCAGCTTCATCCACTCGAGGCCTTTGCGTGATTGTCGAGAAAGACAGCGTCGAGAGTCTGGTGGCGCGAAGTGTCGAGCTGGTGGAGTATGCGTTGACTCACAGAATGTGGCCCGGTTCGGGTGAGCCCATCGCCTTTGTCGGACTTGATTCTGAGCCAGTGACCCTCTCTGGCAGCATCGAGGTCCTCCAGTACTCGTCAAGCGACGACGGAGGGCTCGCTAAGGCGCTCTCATCGGCCTCTAACGTCGTTGTTCTTGGGTCAGGTACCGAAGAGCCGTGGTTGGCACGTGAACTCAGAGCGCTGGGATATGGGGTGGTCGCCCCGGACCCCCGCGATGACCGGGACATTGAGAGTCTGGCCGCGAAACTCACAAGCAAAGCCAAACCCGCTAAGGCCAACCCTGCAACGTGGAAGCGAACTGTGAGTCAACTGGCGAAACCAGGAGCCTAGTGGTGGGAGCAAACGACATTGCCCAGGGACGCCTGAGCACAATGCCGTGGGAGCGCCCACTCCTTGAGCGGCTCGCGCTCCTAAAAGAGGGAACGCTCCGTGTCGCCTATGTCTACGAAAGGGCGGAGCCGGGCACATTCCGTTACCGCTGCTACAACATGGCTCAAGCCATCAACGAACACTCAACAAAGTTTTCGGCTTCGTATTTTTTCCTCCACGACCTTCACTCTCTTGATTCTTTGACAGATTTTGCCGACGTGTTGGTTCTCGTTCGAGTCCGATTCGACGCCGACGTCGACCGACTGATTCGACGATTCAGACTTCAGTCGAAACCTGTTCTCTACGACCTCGATGACCACATCTTCGATCTTGAGGCAACACCACTTCTGGTTTCGAGTTTGAACCAGGGCCTCAGCCGTTACGGTCGAATCGAGAAATGGGTGGGGGTCGTCGGACGCATTCGGCACAGCCTTGAGAGGGTCGATGGAATCACGACCACCACGCATTTCCTCGCCGACCAACTGCGTCGCTCGTTTGACCTCCCCGTTGCGGTAATTCCCAACTTCCTCAACACCGAGCAGTTGAGCTATTCCGAAACCGTCCGGTCGAGTGTTCGGCAACCCCCCAGAGATGCTCCCATCATTGGCTATTTCAGTGGAAGCGCGTCCCATAACCGCGACTACCAAATCGCCGAGGATGGCCTTCGCGTTGTATTGGAGCAATACCCCCATGCTCGCTTGCGTATCGCGGGCTATCTCGATGTCCCCGAATCGCTCGCCGCTTACACCGACCGAATCGATCGACTGCCTTTCATGGACTTCCTTCAGCTTCAGCGAGCCATCGGTGAGGTCACAATCAACCTTTCCCCGGTTCAACACAACGTTTTCGCTCATTCGAAGTCCGAGTTGAAATATTTTGAGGCCGCCGCAGTAGGAGTCGTGACCGTCGCCTCCCCCTCGCCAGTATTTGTTGAGACGATTCGGCACGGTGAAAACGGGTTCCTCGCAGATGCCGCTTCCTGGCCCGAGGTCTTGATGGAGGCCACCGCGATGACACCCGACGCACGGCAGGCGATGATTGACAAAGCGGAGGCCCACGTGAAGAAGAACTACACGGGCGCTGCCGTCGCCGACACCATCGAGCGCTCCCTCTCACGACTAAGCTCGTAATCGCCTAACGCCCCGCTACTGGAGATGACATGAGCTCTCAGCTTGCCCAATCACGTGACACCTATGGCGGAAAGCTTTTTTCGTGGTCTGCTCTCCGCCACAAAGGCGTCATCAGATTTGTCGCGGTCGCCATTCTTGGGGTGGTCTCTCTTGGCGCCTGGGCAATGAGCTCGCCGGCTGGATCAGAACCCGACTCCGATTTCCACATGGCATCGATTTATTGCACAACCCTCGACCCGGGCAGTCCATGCGACATGGAGGAGCGGCGAAACCAGAAAATGGTTCCCGCGGCCGTGGTGGAGGCCGAATGTTTCAAGCACGACCCCACGGCAAGCGCGGCGTGCCAGCCACTCATGACAACGGCAGACGATCGGCTGAAAATGACTGATCGTCTCAACATTGTTGAGTCGAATGCAAACTACCCTTCAGGCTTTTATTTGGCGAATAACGTCCTCGCCGGAGAGAACGTCGATACCTCCATCTTTTCCATGCGGATGCTTTCCGTCGCACTTTTTGTCGGGCTCAACCTCGCATTGTGGCTCCTGCTACCCATTCGACTGCGCGAACCTCTGACGTGGGCGTGGGCCGCGTCACTGGTTCCGCTGGGTCTCTTTGTCATCTCCTCGACAAACCCAAGCTCCTGGTCGCTCATTGGAGTGGGCTCAGCGTGGTTGGCCCTCTTGGGCTATCTCGAGGCCCACGGCTATCGCCGGTGGGTTCTTGGCGGACTATTCCTGATCTTTGTACTCCTCGCGGTTGCCTCGCGGACAGACGCCACACTGTTCGCCATCGCAACGTCCGGGTTGGCTCTCTTCGTCTCCGACGCTCCTTTCAGACAAATCGTTCGCCGTTTATGGATTCCGGCGGTGGGGGCCGTATTGGCAGCAATCTGGTTGTTTTTCCAACGAGGAGCGCTGGGAGTCCTCGCCGCGGGAATCGTCCGTGACACGGACTACTTCAACTGGGATCTTTTTTGGAACAACCTCATCGAGGTGCCGGGTTTGTGGATGGGCTCGTTCGGCATTTGGCCCTGGGGCGCGCTGGGGTGGCTGGATACGCCGATGCCGCAGCTCGCTGCACTGCTTGCCTTCACGGTGTTCACGATTGTCGTAGGCATTGGGGTCACCGGGTCGGGATGGCGCGTGAAAATGGTTACGTTCGTGGTCCTCGCGATGATGTGGTTCTACCCCATCTTCATCTTGCAGCAGCGGAACTTTTTGGTCGGGGAATCGTTCCAAGCGCGCTATGGCTTGCCACTCCTGGTTGTGCTCATAGGGGTTGCTGTTTTGCGCTCCGAGGGGCACAGAGGATTGTTGCCGTTGAAAGCGCAACGCATTTGGGTGGTGGGCGCCCTGACGCTCGCCAATTCGCTCGCGCTTCACCAGAACATCCGCCGTTACGTCACTGGCTTGGACGTTCAAGGGTTTAACTTGAACTCTGACGCTGAATGGTGGTGGTGGGGTCTGCGGGACTCATTGATTCAGCCGATGGGCGTGTGGTTGGTGGGCTCAGTTGCCTTTGGAGCCCTGGCGTGGCTGGTCGTGGTGAAGTCGCTGGAGAAAGTGCCTCAGCCGTCGGAGTGAGCTCGATAGGCGGCGATCACCTCGGGCCCCGCTCCTGTTTTCTGCAGAACTCCCTTTTCAATCCAGGCGACCTCGTCGCAAATGTCCGCCACGACATCGAGGGCGTGACTGACCAAGATGATGGTTTTTCCCTCGCGTTTTAGGTCGAGGAACTTTTCAAAACTTTTGTGTTGAAAATCTTCGTCCCCCACACTGAGCACCTCGTCAACGACGAGAATGTCCGGCTGGACATGAATTGCGACCGAGAAGCCGAGGCGCACGTACATCCCTGAGCTGTAGTTCTTGACAGGTTGGTCGATGAACCGCTCAACACCCGAGAAGTCGATGATCGAGTCGAGTTTGCTGTCAATTTCTTTTTTTGACATGCCCAAGATGGAACCGTTGAGGTAGATATTTTCTCGGCCCGACAGCTCAAAATGAAAACCGGACCCTACCTCCAGTAGCGAAGCCATTTTTCCGTTGTGGGTAATGGCGCCTGTGGTGGGCCAGTAAATCTTGGCAAGACACTTCAGCAGCGTGGACTTGCCCGAGCCGTTCGAGCCGACGATGCCGAAAGTTTGACCGGCTTCGACGTCGAAGCTCACATTTCGCAGCGCCCAGAATTCGTCGTGCCGTGAGGTTCGGCCTCGCATGACTGCCGACTTCAGCGTTTGATTGCGCTCATGGTAGAGCCGAAACTTTTTGCTGACGTCATCAACAACAACAGCGGAATGGGTCATATCAGCTCCGCCAGTCTCTTTTCGGTCTTTGCGAAATACCACAAACCCAGTCCAAATGCCGCAATCGCCCAGGTGAGTGCTGCAGTGACCGACGAAAGCTCAGGGAGCGTGTTGTGGTAGAGAAGATCGCGAAAAATCGCGACGTAGGGCTCCAAGGGATTGAGCCGGTAGAGCATCTCCAGAGTGACTGGTGTTCCGAGCACGCCGCCCCACTTATCCGATTGAGCTTGGACAAGCGATAGTGGATAAAGAATCGGCGTGAGATAGAACCAAAATTGCAACACCACGGTGAGCAGGTACGCGAGGTCTCGGAAGAACACGTTGGCGACAGAGAGAATCATCGATAGCCCTGCGACGAATACGGCAAGCACCACCATGAACACAATCACCAGCGGAATCCACGGCAACACGAAACCACCAAAAATACTCAGGGCAATCGCGAGAACCGCCATCTCAAACGACCAGTTCACTAAACCCGCTCCGGTCAATGAGAGGGGCAGCACAAGCCGCGGGAAGTAGACCTTCTGGACCAGGTTGGCATTGTCCACGATGGAACGGACCCCGACGGTCAAAGTCGAGTTAAAGAACATCCAGGGCAACAGACCACAGACCAGCCAAAGTGCATAGTTGTCGAGTCCACTGGGTTCTCCCACTTGGGCGGGGACCTGAAAGACGACCGAGAAAATAAAGGTGTACACGATGATGGCGGCAATCGGATTCGCCAACGACCACAACTGGCCTAACGCTGTGCGTTTGTACTTTCCCCGAACCTCGCGCTGGGTGAGGTTCCAAAGCAGCTCACCGGAATTCCACACGTCGTGGAAGTAGGTTCGAGTCCAACTGGGACTACTGGCCATCGATCAACCGCTCCAAGTAAAGCCCATACCCCGACTTTTTCAATGGCTGGGCAAGCTCTCGCAATTGCCCTTCATCAATCCATCCGGAACGCCACGCGATTTCTTCGATACAACCGATTTTGAGCCCTTGGCGCTCCTCAATGACCCGGACGTATTCCGACGCCTGCATCATGGACTCAAAGGTTCCGGTGTCGAGCCAGGCGATCCCTCGGTCAAAAACCTGAACTTGGAGCGCACCGTTATTGAGATAGTGCTCGTTGATTGACGTAATTTCGAGTTCACCTCGAGCACTTGGTTCAATTGACTTTGCCACCGAGACAACGGAGTTGTCGTAGAAATACAGGCCGGGAACCGCATAGTTACTCTTGGGTTTCGCCGGTTTCTCTTCAATGGACAGCGCGGTCATGTTCTCATCGAACTCGACCACTCCGTAGCGTTCGGGCTCCGCAACGTGAGAGGCAAAAATAAGGCCCCCCGTGATGTCGGTATTCCCTCGCAATGCTGTGCCCAGGCCCGTTCCGTGGAAGATGTTGTCTCCGAGAACGAGAGCGACCGAATCATCTCCAATAAATTCCTCACCGATGACAAAAGCTTCTGCCAACCCTCGTGGTTCCGATTGGACGGCATAGTCGATGGTCATCCCCAACTGGCTTCCGTCGCCTAAGAGGTCGCGAAAGAATTGGTTGTGTTCTGGGGTCGTAATGATGAGGACATCCCTGATTCCCGCCATCATCAGGGTAGACAGCGGGTAGTAGATCATGGGCTTGTCATAAATCGGCATGAGCTGTTTAGAAATTCCCCGAGTGATAGGCCACAGCCGGGTACCGGAACCACCGGCGAGAATGATGCCCCTCATTTCAGCGACTCCCTCTGTTCGATGTGGGGTAAGAGCCCCTGGGTCAGGGCCTCTGTGAGCGAGGGCGCTTCTTGATCTTTCGGTGAGAGCAGCAGATCCTCGACGGGCAGGCCGTAGTCAATTCCCAATTCTGGGTCGAGCGGGTGGATGCCAAATTCGCGGGCTGGAGTGTACACATCAGAAACCAGGTAGCACACGGTCGTCTCGTCCTCAAGCGCTACAAATGCGTGACCTACTCCGACAGGGAGCAACATGGCGTTTCGCTGCGAGGCAGTGAGCTCAACCGCTTTCCATTCTCCAAACGTTTCCGAGCCATCACGAGTGTCAACCACCACATCGAGAATCCGGCCGGTCATGCAGGTGACCAACTTGGCCTGTCCCGGGGGGATTTGGCAAAAGTGGATGCCCCTCACCACACCGCGAGACGAGCGAGAAACGTTTGCCTGGCGCACCGGAAACCGATAGCCGGTCTCTTTCTCGATTGCGTCGAAACGAAACCATTCGGCAAATTCACCGCGGTCATCACCGTGCACCGTATTGCGAAGCTCATAGGCGCCAGCAATCCCCAGCGGTCGAAATTCCACTCCCGAACTCTATCAACGACCCTCTCGAGACAACACAAGGCCAACTAGACTGAGGCCGGTTAATTCGACACGTAATGGAATGGAATCAGGGGCAGATCCTGTGAAACTTTTTGTCACTGGCGGCGCGGGCTTTATCGGGTCAAACTTTGTTCGTATGGCGCTTGGGGGCCTGCTCCCGGGTCTGAGTGACGTCGAAATCACCGTCTTCGACGCCCTTACCTATTCGGGCACTCTCACCAACCTCGTACCCGTCGCCGATAATCCCCGATACCGCTTTGTTCACGGGGATATTCGTGATGCGCAGGCAGTGCGTGATGCGCTCCCCGGTCACGACGCGATTGTGCACTTCGCTGCAGAAAGTCACGTGGACCGTTCGGTCCACGATTCGGGCATCTTCGTAGAAACAAACGTTTTGGGTACCCAACGCCTATTGGACACGGCCATGGCCCTCGCAATACCGCGTTTTGTTCACGTCTCAACTGATGAAGTGTATGGATCGATTGACGAGGGTGCGTGGGATGAGGATGAGCCTTTGTTGCCCAACTCTCCCTATTCCGCATCGAAAGCGGGCAGCGACCTGCTGGTGCGCAGCTACCACCGAACCCACGGGTTAAACACCTCAATTACCCGCTGCTCCAACAATTACGGCCCCTATCACTTCCCTGAGAAAGTGATTCCACTTTTCGTCACGAACCTGATTGATGGGTTGCACGTCCCACTCTATGGTGACGGGAAGAACCAGCGCGACTGGCTCCACGTGGACGACCACTGTCGCGGCATCGCTTTGGTGCTCACCAAAGGACGAGCTGGGGAAATCTACAACATTGGTGGCGGAACCGAGCTGTCTAACCGCGAACTTACGGACATCCTGCTGGAAGCAACAGGGCGCGACGAGTCCTTTATAGATTACGTCGAGGACCGAAAGGGCCACGATCGGCGCTACTGCGTGAGCATTGACAAGATCAGTTCTGAGCTCGGCTACGAACCCCAGGTTCCTTTCACGCAGGGCCTCGCTGATGTGGTGCAGTGGTATCGCGATCACCGCGACTGGTGGGAACCGCTGAAGGCGCGCGCTTCTCTATGACCAAGATCCTTCTCACCGGGTCACAGGGAATGTTGGGCTGTGACCTTACCGAGGTACTCGCTGGACACGAACTCACGGCAGCCCCACGTAGCTCCCTCGACATCACAGACTTTGAGCAGGTGAGGGAGGCGGTCGCCGGTATCGATGTGGTGGTCAACGCAGCGGCTTACACCGATGTCGACGGAGCGGAAAGCCATTCGGAGCTGGCCTTTTCCATCAACGCCGAGGGGCCGCGGAACCTCGCCCGAGCCTGTCGCGAACACGGCGCCAGACTGATTCAGGTGTCGACCGACTATGTCTTCGACGGTGCCGCCTCACAGCCCTATGCCGAGAACGCCCCCCGCAATCCGGTCTCCATCTATGGCCGTTCGAAAGCCGCAGGTGAAGAAGCAGTGTTGGAAGAACACTCGGAGGGCTCACTCATTGTCCGGACGGCATGGCTTTATGGGGAGCATGGCTCGAGTTTCCCCGCCACCATGCTGAAGCTCGCGGGCGCTCGAGACACCATCGAGGTGGTGACTGATCAAGTTGGCCAGCCCACGTGGACGATGGATCTCGCCAGGCAGATTCGTTTGCTCATCGAACATGGTGTGGGACGTGGGATCTTCCATGGAACAAACTCTGGTCAAACCAGTTGGTTCGATTTTGCTCGAAGCATCTTTCTCCACGCTGGGCTTGACCCAGAACGGATTCAACCGACCACATCGGAGGCCTTCCCCCGGCCAGCAGCTCGTCCGCACTGGTCCGTGCTGGGGCATGATGCGTGGGCTGAGGTGGGAATTGATGCGCCGAGAAATTGGCAGGAAGCCCTCGATGAAGCGTTTCCCCGCTGTTTCTCTCAGGTGACTCTGTGAGCCGGGTAGAGCCGTCACTTGGCCTGGTTGTCGTCGCCTATCAATCAGAGGCATACCTCGGTGATTTCTTCAGGTCCCTTGAAGAATCAGAGATCACACCGGCTCATGTGGTTGTTGTCGACAATTCACCGTCTGATCCGATCTCGCCAGAGAGCTCACAGCTCCCGCCAGTCACGACAATTCACCGTCCCGACAATCCGGGGTACGGTTCGGCAGCAAACGTGGGTGTGCAGTCACTACCGGACACGTGTGAGTGGATCGTCGTGTGTAACCCCGACATCATCGTCGACTCTCGCGCACTAAAAACCCTGCTGGAGTGGGGCCAGCGTCACCCGGAAGCGGGATTGCTCGGACCCGCCATCAGAAATATTGATGGCTCGCTTTACCCCTCCGCACGCGCTCTTCCAACGATAGGCATCGGCATCGGGCACGCGCTCTTCTCTCTTGCCTGGTCCTCCAACCCATGGACCCGCGCGTATCGGGGGGACTATGAATCCTCGGAGTCTCGGGCTGTGGGGTGGCTATCCGGCGCGTTTCTAATGATTCGTCGCACCACCTGGGACACGGTCGGTGGATTTGATGAGGGCTACTTCATGTTCTTTGAAGACGTCGACCTGGGATGGCGGATTGGCGATGCCGGGTACAGAAATCTCTATGTACCCGACGCCTCTGCGACTCACCTCGGCGGACAGTCCACCCAACTTCACCCAGCAGAGATGATCCAGGCGCACCACTCGAGCGCGATGCGCTTTATTTCCAAGAGATATCCCGGGAGACTCTGGTGGGCGATGAGGCACCTGATCAACCTGGGCCTGACGATACGCGAGCGACTTCTTCGCGCCCGCGCCGTCGCTGACTAGAACCAGTCGAGCGTCTTCGCCTGAACGTCGTCTCCTAGCTTCGCCTGGTAGATCGTCAGACGGTCTCTCAGCTGAGGATCAGAGTTTGCGAGCATTCGAACCGCTAGTAGTGCCGCGTTCTTTGCCGCACCCACGGCCACTGTCGCTACCGGAATGCCATTGGGCATCTGCACGATAGAGAGAAGAGAGTCCATTCCATCGAAGTACTTCAGAGCAATCGGCACCCCGATCACGGGAAGCGTACTGAGCGAGGCCACCATTCCAGGCAAGTGTGCGGCCCCCCCGGCCCCAGCAATGATGACCTTGATTCCCCGATCGGCAGCGGACTCCGCATACTCCACCATGACATGAGGGGTGCGGTGCGCAGAGACAACTTTGGCTTCGACACCCACTTTGAACTCTTTGAGAAGCTCACCGGCTTGTCGCATCGTGGGCCAGTCAGAATCTGACCCCATAATGAGGCCAACTACTGGTTCATCCATTACGTCTCCTTCGATTCCTCACCCGCTCGGGCTGCCGCACGAGCGACCTGGTGGACGTGTTCTAAGTCTGAACCAGAAACCACGACGTGGCCGGCTTTTCTCCCCAGCCGTGGCTCTTTTCCGTAGGCGTGAACTCTTACCTCGGGCGAGTGCTCGAGTGCGGCATAAATCCTCTCATTGCCCGCGTCGCCAAAAAGATTCACCATGACGGCCCACTCGTCGCGCAGGCTGACCTCGCCGAGTGGCCAATCCACTATCGCGCGAAGATGCTGCTCGAATTGGCTGGTCACGGCACCCTCGGTGAATACATGTCCCGAATTGTGAGGCCTCATCGCGAGCTCGTTGACCACGAGCGTTCCGTCGTCTGTCTCAAATAACTCCACGGCGAGCACACCGGTGACCTCCAGCTGCTCGGCAATGGTTCGACCAATACGTGCAGCCTCAGCCACACGTGACTCGTCAGCGCCGGGGGCAGGGGCCACCGCCTCAGCGCACACACCGTTTTCTTGAACGGTTTGGACGAGTGGAAATACGCGCATACCTCCGCTCGGGCGTCGGGCCACCAACTGGGCGATTTCTCGACGAAAAGCAACTTTTTGCTCGAGGAGGACCGACCCAGATTCCAGCCAATCAACGACGTCGTGGGACCCCGAAATCACCCGGACACCCTTACCGTCGTACCCTCCTCGCGGAGTCTTTGCGATTGCCTGACCAGATTCGGACTCGATGAAATCGTCGATTTCGCGTGCCGAGCTCGCCAGAGTCCACCGGGGAAGAGGCACGTCACATTCACTCAGCCGCTCCCGCATCAGCGCTTTATCTTGAGCAAATTGCAGGGATCCGGGACCAGGACGAACCTTCACCCCGGCCGATTCGAGTTGACTCAAGAGTTCGGTCGGCACATGTTCGTGATCAAACGTCACCACGTCAACGCTCTGGGCAAAGGCCTTCAAGGTTTCCCAGTCCCGATAGTCACCGACCGCACTCGCGGCAAGCCTTGCCGAGGAACCCTCCTGCTCAGCCAGCACGCGTAATTCGATTCCGAGCGCCTGAGCGGCGGGAATCATCATTCGGGCGAGTTGACCACCACCCACTACTCCAACGACGAGGCCCACGCTCCTAGTGTAGGCGGGTTAAATTACCGGCCCTCAGCTAATCGGCCGAAGGTGCCACACGTCTCCGACCATGACCTCTTCTACCCTGTCGACATCGTCAAAATGCACGAGCAAGGCCCCGGATGGGGCAATGTCCACTGCGCGGCCCGTGCGAGAGACGTTCTCCGAGTGCTCGACCCGCACTCGAGATCCAAGGGTGTCCACCTGTTCCTTCACCCAAGAGAGCTTGCCGGCATCGAGGCCCGAGGCCGTTCCCTGGACCGAGTCCTTGAGTGCCCTGAGGAACGAGTGGACAATGCTCGCTGGGGCGCTCGGACCGGACAGCTCGTGAAGAGAGAGTGACGTCGCATAGGGCCCAGGCAGGTCATCAGCTTGGAGGAAAACGTTGAGCCCCACACCCACAATGACGTGGCCATCAGCAGCGACCTCACCAAGTACACCGGCAACCTTTTTGCCTCCGACAAGGACATCATTGGGCCACTTGATTGAGACCGTGCTCTGAACGTGGGGGCGAATAGCACTGGCCAGACTCGCGGCGGCCAACAAGGAGAGCGAGCCGACCCACTCAGCGCCGATTTCACTGGGTATGGTCTCTCGCCACAATTCAACACTCATCGCGAGGGACTTGTTTCGCGCAGATACCCATTCTCTGCCGAGGCGGCCTCGACCGCCCGTCTGATGCCAACTGAGCACAATGGCCGAGTCTGCGCCCGATGGCCGGCCGGAGAGAAAACGATTTGTGGAGTCAACTTCCTCAAGCCAGGTGGTGTGACCGACCTCGCTCTCGCAGCTGAAGCGAGTTGGCTCCACGTGACCTAAACCTCGGTGTCATCGAAGGACATCAAGCGCACATACTCCTCAATCATCGGAACCGTCTTGCGCAACACGTTGAATGGCCCCGATGCGATGATTTTGCCCTCGTCGACAACATACACACAGTCCGCGTGTTGAATCGTGGAGAGGCGGTGCGCGATGACCACCAGTGTGACGGACTCTCCGAGCTCTCGAATGTTTCTCGAGACGGCCGCCTCGGACCCGGCGTCCAATGCGCTCGTCGCCTCGTCCAAGATGATGAGGCGAGGCTTGGGGTAGAGAGCACGGGCCAATCCCAAACGCTGTAACTGACCTCCACTGAGCTGATCAGACTGTTTCCCGAGGCTCGAGTGGATACCCTGCGGCATCGCCTTCACGACGTCATCCAGGGCGGCGAGCTTAAGGCATTCCCAGACCCATTCTTCGTCGATTTTCTCATCGGCAATACCCAAGGCAATGTTCTGTGCGATCGTGCCCGAAACCATGCCCGGCTTTTGGGGGACATAGGAAATGAGCCCCGGGTGTTTTTCTCGAATCTCCAGCGGGTTGCGACCATCAATGGTGACGGACCCCTTCTGCGGAATGTTCAAACCCAGAATCAAATCAGCGAGGGTGGTCTTTCCCGCCCCACTCGGTCCCACAAAGGCGATGAAGCCACCTGGTTCAGCACTCAAATCGATATCAGTCACGACGGGTTGTTCTGCATCGGCGTAAGTAAATTCGACATTTTTCATCTCGATGCCGAGCCCCTTGGGGTTGTCCCCAGACACCGAAGCAAGCGGCGGCGCAGCCTCCAACCGCTTTCGCAAAGCGGCGCGTTCCGCTTGCTTCTCAGCAAGCTCCGTTTGAAGCTGTTGCGCCATTTCTGCCTGAACCACTGTGGTCTTGAGCGTCGAGTATGAGTTCTGAATGGGCATCACCGCGCCGATGATGCGAACACTTCCCACCACAAACACTCCGACCGAGGCGAGACCAGTGGCCAAATCGGTGCCCAATATCTGCCAAGCAACGAATCCCAAGACTCCAAGCATCAGGCCTTGTTCGATGATGATTCGTGGCACATTCTTCAACACGACGCGAGTGGCCTGAGTTTTCGCGAGCAACCACCTCGCATCGGTGTATCGCTTGAGAAAGAAGGGCTGCTTCTTCAACACAGAGACTTCTCGGAAGCTTCCGACGGAGTCCAGAATCGCGGAAGTTGCGGAAATACTGCCCTTGTTAACGTTCCGCCCGATTTCTTTGAGTTTCTTTCCGATGATCCATTGAATCGTGGTGACGACGATGGCCAGATACAGCCCGACCACCAGAGCAGCTATCGGGTTGACCAGGACAAAGGCGCTCAAAATCATGAACATGAGGAACGACTCGGTGATGATGTTGGACACCGAGTTCATGATCCCGCTGTACATCGCAGAGGTCGAGGCATTCACCGCATATTGGATATCCGCTTGAGAAAACCGACGCAGCTCGCCAAGGGAACCGCTGAGCAAGTAGTGGGCCAAGCGCTTGGAGGCTTTGACCTCGACCCCAGCCATGTAGCGAACCTGAATGAGCGAGAGAACGAGGTTGAACAATGCCTTGAGCAAGAACGCCACCGCGGCCGCTACCACTAGACCCGCGATAAAGGCGGGCGGGGTCTCTTCAATCTGGAGTCGATAAATTCCGGCGAGGTCAAAATCAATCTCTCCCGATGCCACCGCCATCACAAGCAAACCAATGGCCGCAATGCCCATCAGGTCCACCACGTTGGTAAACATGCGAGCAGCAACCAAGCCTCCCCAGATGGCCCGCTGCCGTCGCGTCAGTAAGCGCCACGTCGTCAGAATGGTTTCGCGCACGAGCTACGCACCCAGTCCGTTCTGACCGAAGGGCCGGTCGGTCCAGGAGGTTCCTTCGTGCTCAAGAATCGCCTTGTCGGCATCAACCATGATTCGGGCAAGCTCCGGGGTGAGAACCTGCGGCTTCCATCCCAAAACCTTCTCGGCTTTCGAGGCGTCACCAACGAGCGCGTCGACTTCGGTGGGACGAAGGTAGCGGGCGTCGAACTTGACGTATTTTTCCCAATCGAGCCCCACATGCTCGAAAGCGAACACAAGGAAATCTTTGACGGTGTACTCCGTACCGGTGGCAATCACAAAATCCCCCGGCTCGTCCGCCTGCAACATCAGCCACATGGCCTGAACATACTCAGGGGCATACCCCCAGTCGCGCACCGCATCAAGGTTTCCCAAATACAACTCGTCTTGCACTCCAGCGGCGATTCGGGCCACCGCTCGCGTGATTTTGCGCGTCACAAACGTTTCTCCGCGCCGGGGGGATTCGTGGTTGAAGAGAATGCCGCTCGTGGCAAACATTCCATACCCTTCGCGGTAGTTCTTGGTCACCCAGTGGGAATAGAGCTTCGCAGCGCCGTAGGGTGAGCGCGGGTAGAACACCGTGTCTTCGTTCTGCGGGGGAGGTGTGGCACCAAACATTTCCGAGCTGGAGGCTTGGTAGAACCGGCATGGCAAATCGAGAAGTCGGATTGCTTCGAGCAGGCGGATTGAACCAAGACCCGTGGTATCTCCGGTGTACTCCGGCTCGTCGAAGCTGACACGGACGTGGGACTGTGCCGCCAGGTTATAAACCTCGTCAGGGGCGACTGTCTGCAAAAGGGTTGTCAGGCGTGACGAGTCACTGAGGTCCCCGTAGTGCAAGAAGAGCTTTGCATCTTCGCTGTGAAAATCTTGATACAGATGTTCGATGCGCTGGGTGTTGAAGGTTGAGGAGCGGCGAATCACACCGTGAACTTCGTATCCTTTACCCAGGAGAAATTCGGCGAGATAACTTCCGTCCTGACCGGTAATGCCCGTGATCAGGGCCTTTTTCTGAGCTGACGTCGCCATTCCCACACTTTCTCTTTCGCATCCCACGCACGTGACGGCTGGGCACCGTCTAACAGGTTAGCTGTTTGCCGCCGTGTTGCGGCGTCGACTAAGCCGCCGTGCGGCCAATGCTGACGCCCACTGCACCGGGTACTCCCACAATGGCTCGAACAGGAGTGCCCAACGAGGCAAGTATCGACGCTTGACCATCCGGGCTTCCGCGGCACTCTTGCGCCGATCACTCACCGTGAGTGAGTCTGGATGCCACCCGAAAGCGCTAACTGTCTCGGGAGTTGATACAAACTCGCCGACTCGTCTCAGGCGCAAGAACAGATCGAGGTCCATGACCATCGTCAGCTTCTCGTCATATCCACCGATGGCAATAAGGGAGTCGAGTCGGATGAGGGCCGCCGGATGCGGAATTAGATTGGGCCCAAGCCCCACCAGGCGACTAGCCCACGCTCCGGCGCGGCTGGTCCACAACACTTCACCGTCGCCGACATAGTCGCAGGCCCCGAAAGCCACGGTGGCGTGGGGGTGAGTCTTCATTGCCTGCACCAGGCTCTTGAGCCCGCCGGGGCGGTACGAGTCGTCGTCGCCGAGCCAAATATAGAAATCTTCGAGGGTCCGTGCCTCAATCCCTGCGTTGATAGCAGCCGACATCCCCTTCCCTGGGTCTTCGATAACTACCGCACCAAATTTCTTCGCAAGGGTTCGGGCTTCCTTGGCGTCTGGCGGAACCACCACGACCAGGGTGAGCTCCACCTCACCACGTTGAAGCTCGACCGACTCGAGGGCCAATTCGAGTTGGCTCACCCGGTCCCCCAAGGTGGGCAGCACCACGAGAACCTTGGATGATGTCTCTGCCACGGCGTGACCCCCCTAACAGACACTCCACTCTAGACTCAAGGAGTTAGAAACGTCCCCTCTGGAAAGTGTGCGTCGAAGAGTGACCTCCCCCGTCGTGTTCACCCTCACCCCAGAAACCCGCGTTCTCGTCGCGGGAGCCAGAGGTCTTGTGGGTAGCGCAATTGTTGACGAGCTCAGGGCGCGGGGCATCACCCATATCGATACCCCGTCTTCGTCAGAGCTTGACTTGCGAAATCGTGACGCCGTGTTCTCCTACCTTCAGCAGAACACCCCTGATGTCGTCATCGACGCGGCAGCCAAAGTGGGGGGTATTCATGCGAATGACACCTACCCGGCAGAGTTTCTCTCCGACAACTTGCTGATTCAAGTGAACTTGATGGACGCGGCCGCCCAGGCAGACGTGGACAAATTTGTTTTTCTCGGTTCCTCGTGTATCTACCCCAAATTTGCGCCACAACCCATCCCTGAGAGCTCGCTGCTCTCGGGAGAACTTGAGCCGACGAATAGTGCGTATGCGGTAGCAAAAATTGCCGGTATTCAGCAGATTCAAGCTCACCGAAAGCAGTACGGCCGCAAATGGATTAGCGCGATGCCGACAAATATTTACGGTCCTCGCGACAACTTCCATCCCGTCGACTCTCACGTTGTCCCCGCGTTGCTGCGTCGTTTCCATGAAGCCAAGAAGAGTGGGGCAGCGCAGGTGGAGATTTGGGGATCGGGAACTCCTCTTCGAGAATTTCTTTCCGCCCGCGACTTAGCAAAAGCGGTTGTCTTTCTTCTCGAACATTACGATTCGCCCGAAATTATCAATGTGGGTTCGGGCCAAGAAGTGAGTATCCGCGAGCTCGCCGAGACAGTGGCCGATGTGGTCGGCTACGAGGGGGAGCTGGTCTTTGACTCCACAAAGCCCGATGGCACTCCCCGAAAGCTCCTCGACAACTCGCGCATAGAGGCCCTGGGGTGGCGCGCTTCGGTGCCGCTGAAAGAGGGCCTGGCAGAGGCCTACGCCTGGTTCGTCGAGAACGAGGATTCGTTCAGAGGCCGATAGCACCGTGACGGTATCGAATCACTCCTCGTTCGAAGCCTCGAAGCAGCGATGGCTTGGGCGGGACGGTGTGTCCGCGTTCGAACGGTTTGCCTCCCCGCAAACACATCCTGGGCGTAACCCGTTGCGACTGTTGCTCCAAAACCTGAGGGTCCTTGGTGTTTTTCTCGTGAGACGAATCGTCATGGGGAATGGCCGACTTCGAGCCTTAGAGCCGACTGCTCGGCTCGCAGGATCTGCCTCTGGTGGCGACGTTCTCGTGATCGGTAGTGGCCCGTCAGCCGCAGGGCTCAAGTCTTCTGAAGTTACCGCGCGCCAACGCTCTGGGTCACTCGTGGTGGTCGCCACTAACTATTTCCTGCGGTCGGACTTGGCAAAGACCATCACCCCGAATTACCTAGTGTGGTCCGACGATGTCTTCCACCCCAGCCATCCTGATGCCGCTGCGGCATGGGAAGAATTGGGCCAACGACCGAGCGTGACCGTGGTTTCCCCCTGGACATGGAAAAGAGACATCGATGCTCGGGGTGTCACGAACCCCGTGATCTATTTCGATGACGACACCTTGGAGGGTTGGTCATCGAATACTTCGCCGCTACACCCTCGTGGCTACCAGGGCAGCACGGGCGCCAAAGCGCTGGCCTTCGGAGTCCACTTGGGCGGGGCAGAAACCTTCGTAATCGGTCTCGACCTCAGCGCCTACACCACTTTCTCCGTTGACCCCAAAAATCGAATTCACCGTGGACCCGCCCACATCGACGGGGCAGACTCTGGCACCAAGGACATTACGGAGTACACCATCAACGGTATCGCTGACCTCATCTATTCGGCGTCGAATGAATTTCTATATTTGCGCCGCCTCTTCAGTGACCACAACGTCACTAACCTTGCCGCCAATTCGCTCGTCGATGCGTTCCCAAAGGTGACTGAACACCCCCTCATGAAGAAGCCACGCCGTCGCTAAGTGCGACGGCTTAGGCGCCACTTGAGATAGCGCCACGCCCTCCCGGCGAAGTCAACAGGGTGGGTGAGGGGGAAGAGCAGCCACATCCAGCGATGCTCTCGAGCTTCCACGCGTCCTGCTGCGGGGTGAGCCACCAGGCGCGCCGGGTGGCTCAGCGGGAAGTCAAGTGGAGCCAAGGGGATCTCCGCTGTGAAACTTTCGAACTTTGTGTGGGTCGATTCGACGCCAAAACCAAGGTTTGTCACCAGATTTTTCTTGGGCATCGCATTGAGATAGCCCCGTCGCAGGTTATTGAGCACGAAGGCGACATCCCAGGTATCGAGCTGAGCAATGTTCTTCGCCGTGCCATACAAGGTCTTACGCCGCACGGGCGAATCAAGCTTTGCGCAAAGATCTTTCACCTCTGCGTTACCCCACTCACGGTGCAGTCCCGTCTTAGAGAAGTCTTTCCAGACTCGACTCCAGGTGGCCCACCCCCAAATTCGACTGTCCGTCGAAAAATAGTAGGAGTTATTGTCGAGCTCTTCGCCGCGGAGAAAACTGTTACCAGAGATGATGCCGACATGATCCTCATCCGCGTAGCGGTGAAGTAACTCTGTCGCGAAGCGAAAAAAGGTCGGGTCAGCCAGACAATCATCTTCCAGCACAATCGCCTGGTCGGTCTGTTCGAAGACCCAGTCCAACCCACTGCCCACCCGCAACTTCAAGCCCATATTCGTATCCGCAAAGTTCGTGTACACCGGACAGTCCCACTCGAAATTGAGCGCGCTCGCTCGAGTCTGATCACACAGCGCCTGATCGTCGGGATAACCCGGTCGTGGACCGTCCGCGACGAGATACAGAGCCGACGGGCGAGCCTCGAAAATCCTCTCCATCACCCGGGCGGTGACCTCCGGACGATTGAACATCAAAACCGCCACGGGTGCAGTCTGAGGATTTTCCGGTGTCGAGGCCACGGGACCAGCCTAAACAGTGAGGAGACCGTTATTTGACTGGCGGGAGCGGTAGCGTGGAGGGGTGGCTCTTCGAATTGCCCACCTGAGCTTTTCATCCTCCGGTGGAGCTGGGACTGTGGCATCGCGCCTGATCGAGTCTCAAAAAGCTTTGGGTCACGATGCGTGGATGGTGAACGCCATTAGCTCGACTCTTCGTCAAGAACCTCTGGCTAAACCCCTACACACTTTGGCCGCAGCGGTGGACGACTATGTCGTGAAGGCCCGCAGTTTCTCTGCTCCCATCTCTCTTTGGAGAGACCGGCTCTCTGTGGATGTGAAGCGGGAGGTGGCATCTGCCGACGTGATTCATGTCCATTGGCCCCACGGCATGATTCGTCCCAAGATGTTTTCTCGAGTGTTCGGTTCAACTCCCGTGGTGTGGACCCTGCATGACATGCACCTGCTGAACTCGGTATGCCACTACACGCTAGGAGACCGTGGGTGCGTACAGGTGGGAGAGCACTGTGAAGCGGTGAGAGCCCTGTTTCGGGCAAGCGCTCAGTCTCATCTTGACGAAAAAAAACACGCTATCGCCTCGCTGTCTCGACTCGCCCTGGTAAGCCCCTCCCATTGGCTTGCCCGGGAGGCAACGCTTAGCGAAACACTGCGAGGCCGGAAGGTGTCGGTTGTTCCCAATCCGCTGCCTCCCCAAACACCCGGAGAGATTGATTCAGATCTCGCGCGGTCACAACTGGGGGTGTCAGAGACGGCCACCGTTTTTGTCCTCATGGCAAGCAGCCTCGGCGACCCGGTGAAGGCAGTTCCAGAAGCGATCGATGGCTTTATTTCAGCGGCAAGTGGTAGTGGCGATGCGATCCTTATTCTGGCGGGGGCCGGCTCACCACGAGGGCAGCATCCACAAGTGAAGTACGTGGGATTCCTGGATTTCTCACAGCGCAACAGAGTGTTAGCAGCCGCAGATTACCTCCTGGTGCCTTCTCTGGCAGAAAACCAACCCCTCTCGATTTCCGAAGCTCAGGCGATGGGGGTGTCGATCATCGTTCGAAACACAACCGGCCTTCCGGAGCATCTCGACATTGACCCAGAGGGACGCGCTTTCGAAAATGCGGAGTCGATCAGCGGCTTACTTCGTGACCTGATTGACAACGGCCGTCGCGGTCCGCAAGAAAGAGCGGCGTTAGCGAAGGCCGCGCACACGAAATTTGACCCCACCCTTATTGCCCAGAAATACCTTGAGATTTACCAGTGAGTGTGAGTCGGCCCAGGCCTCTCACACCAGTTTCGGTAAGGTCGTCCGGAACCAAACCCTGACGAATCACCGAGGCGTCCGATGAGTTTTCCGCTGTCCCCGACACCCAGTCGCACCCGTCATGCGGGTTGGCGGGCTGATGTCCAGGGGCTGCGCGCGATCGCGGTATTAGCCGTGATGGTCTACCACGCCGGCTTACCCCTTCCCGGAGGCTTCACAGGTGTGGATATGTTCTTCGTCATCTCCGGCTACGTCATTACGGAAATGCTTCTGCGCGAGTGGCATTCGACAGGTCGAATTCGTTTGGGACAGTTCTATCTCCGTCGATTTAAGCGACTGGTTCCTGCGTTGGCCACGGTGGTGGTAGTCACCGTGGTTCTCGCGATTGTGCTGGTGCCACCACTCAGTGGGCAAAACCGGGCATTATTCACCGGAATAGGAGCAATGCTCTTTGGGGCCAATGTGGTCGTGGGCGTGCTGGGCGACGACTATTTCAACAGCGCCGCGCAAAGCAACCCCCTGCTTCACACGTGGTCTTTGTCCGTTGAGGAACAGTTCTATTTCGCCTTCCCCCTCCTCCTTCTCTTTGGACTCGCGCTGGTGGGGAAGCGCTGGGGTTTTCGACGCGGCGCTGCACTCGTCGTCGGCGCCGTGGTGGCGACGACTTTCACAATTGCCGTCATCGCGGCGCGGATTGACCTCCCTGCCGGAGAGCTGATTTTGGGCTTTTATTCTCCGATTGCGAGAGCGTGGGAGTTTGGAGTGGGGGCACTCGTTGCTCTGGCAAGCCCGATTCTGGCGTCGCTCCCCCGTGCGCTGGGCGGGATTGCAGGAGCCCTCGGAACATTTGGCGTTGTCCTCGGTTTTGTTCTCGTCGACTCGTCGACGCCCTTCCCGGGGGTCTGGGCGCTGCTGCCAGTGATGGGTACTGCCCTCATGATTGCCGGAGGGACCATCTCATCGGGGGGTGTGCTAACCCGAGGTCTCGGTGCGAAGCCGATGAGTACGGTGGGCGATTGGTCCTATTCGCTCTTTCTGTGGCACTGGCCATTCGTCGTCTTTTCGGGGCTGATCTGGACGCGGAATGAAACCATTTCGACCATTGCCGTGTTCGCCAGCGTGGTACCGGCGGTCCTGTCGTACTACCTGCTCGAACAACCGTTTCGCCGCGTTGTCACTGCCTCGAGGGCATCGACGCTGCGGCTTGTGGCGGGGACGCTATCCGTCCCCGCTCTTGTGCTCTCCGGATCGTGGATTGTTGCCGTCTCCTATCTCACTCCTCTGATTCAACAAACCGTGGGAAACCCTTTAGAAGAAAGCGCAGCCTTCGACAATCGATGCCTCACTGACGATGAAATATTCTCCGACGAGTGGGCAAAATCCTGCACGTTCAATGCCCAAGCCGAGGGCGCACCAATCTATTTGGTCGGCGATTCGAATGCGGCCCACTTTGACGAGGGCGTGATCGCTGCGGGTCGGGCTTTGAATCGGCCCGTCACGATTGTTACTGGTGGCTCGTGTGAGCCGATTGAGGGATTCCGCTTGCTCGACAAAGATGGAGAGGACTATTTTTCGTGGTGCCCGTCCTACCGCGAATTTCTTTTTGACTATCTCGACCGCGTGGCGCCGGGATCGGTCGTGATGGGATTCACCGATTTCCCCTCCTGGTTTGACGACCGCTACTACTCTTACCGTGACGCCACGATGGTGTCGGGGACAGAAATGAAAGCGGACTTGCTCGCCCAGGCCCGCGAAGACACGGTCACGTCGCTACAATCTCGAGGCCACGACGTCGCACTGACTCAAGCAATTCCGCAATTTCAGCGGCCGAAATTTTTCCTGCCCGAGGAATGCCACGTTTTTGAACTGTTGGAAGATCGATGTGGCGTTGTCGTTCCTCGCGAGGACACCGTCAGTATTCAACAACCCAATCGCGACGCCATTTTCCAGGTCGCCGAGAGAACTGGTGCGGTGGTGCTCGACCTGCAGGATGTTTTTTGTGACGAGAAACTTTGCTCACCCAGTAATGACGGGTACTTGCTCTACCGTGACGACACACACATCTCAGCCGAAACCTCCCGGAGCCTCACATCCACTTTCGTGAACCTCCTGAAATAGGGCGAAAGTATCTGATTCATCAACGAATCGCCGTTTTCGTTAGAGACCACATACAAAAAATCCCCCTTCTCAGCGGTTTAGTCTGTCAGCGTGAGTGAGCAGAGTATTACTGAGGACCTCTTGACGACGCAGGGGCGTATTGCCGACCTCAAAGCCCGGTATCACGAAGCGGTGACCGCGGCCGGTGAAGCAGCTGTCGCCAAACAGCATGCGAAGGGCAAGCAAACCGCTCGCGAGCGCATCGAAGCTTTGCTTGACCACGGCAGCTTTGTTGAGCTGGATGAATTTGTGCGCCACCGCGCGAGCGCCTTCGGCATGGATGCAAAACGCCCCTATGGCGACTCCGTCGTGATCGGCACAGGAACAATCCACGGACGCCAGGTGGCGGTGTATTCCCAAGACTTCACCATCTTTGGCGGGTCATTGGGCGAGGTCGCCGGCGAGAAGATCATGAAAATCATGGATCTTGCCTTGAATACTCGCGTGCCCATCATTGGCATTTTGGATTCGGGCGGAGCCCGCATTCAAGAGGGTGTGGTGGCGCTGAGCAAATACGGTGAAATCTTCACGAGAAACACGGCTGCCTCTGGCGTGATTCCGCAGATTTCAATTGTCTGTGGCCCTGCTGCGGGGGGTGCTGTCTACTCTCCCGCCCTGACGGACTTCGTCATCATGGTCGACAAGACAAGCCAAATGTTCGTGACTGGCCCCGATGTGATTAAGGCCGTCACCGGCGAAAACGTGGGAATGGAAGAGCTGGGAGGCGCCCTCACCCACAACAAGACCTCAGGGGTGTCGCACTACCTGGCCGAAGACGAGGCAGACGCATTCGATTACGCCCGAGTATTGCTGTCGTATTTGCCCGATAACTTTGAAGCGGAAGCTCCGCAGTATCTCAGTCAGAGCGAACTAGAAATCACTGACCGCGACCGTCAGCTAAATTCGATCATTCCCGACAGCACTAATCAGCCCTACGATGTGTTGAAGGTCATCGACTTGGTGTTTGACGCCGGGTCGTTCCTAGAGGTACAGCCCTTGTTTGCCCCCAACATTGTCGTGGGCTTCGCCCGGGTCGAGGGGCATTCCGTGGGCGTCATCGCGAATCAGCCGAACCAGATGGCTGGAACGCTCAACATTGACGCCGGTGAAAAAGCCGCGCGGTTTGTGCGCTTCTGCGATGCCTTCAACATTCCGATCGTGACACTGGTGGACGTGCCCGGCTACTTGCCGGGCACAGACCAGGAATGGACTGGTGTGATTCGTCGCGGGGCCAAGCTGCTCTACGCCTATGCCGAAGCGACTGTGCCGTTGGTAACGGTGATCACCCGCAAGGCCTACGGCGGTGCGTACATCGTCATGGGTTCGAAGTCGTTGGGTGCCGATTTGAACTATGCCTGGCCCACTGCGGAGATTGCCGTGATGGGCGGCCAAGGTGCGGTGAATATTCTCTACCGCAACGACATTAAGAAAGCTGAAGAGGCAGGCGAAGACGTTGACGCCGTGCGTAGCCAGCTCGCTAATGACTACACCTACTCCGTCGCGAGCCCTTTCCTCGCAGCAGAACGCGGTGAAATCGACGGTGTGATCGAACCGGCTGCCACTCGTTCACTGATCGTGAAATCTCTGAGGGCACTGCGCTCAAAGAAGGTCGATTCGCCCCAGAAGAAGCACGGAAACATTCCGCTGTAGGCGGCATAAGGCTCGTAGACTGAAGCGCAGATGAGGCCGAGCCCACCGCTCGACAGGAGTGTTGTGAAAATTCTTCGCGCGAGCGTCTTAGCGCTGGGATTGGCGCTGGGTATCGTGCTGAACGTTACCGTCGCCCCCCAGATTTACACGCCACGACCTCCGGTGTTTAACGGGCCAGACGTCGCCGAGAACTGGGAGTGGCGATCCATGGCGATTCAAACTCACTCCTGGTGGTTGTGGGAGCAGTTCCCCGAAGCCTCGGTCAGTCACGTGCAAATGACTACGCCCCCAGGCGCAGACAATCTTCTCCCGGTGGGGATGGCGTTTACTCAACGCTTTGAAGAGTTGCGCACATTAACCATCGATACGACGTTGCCACCTCTCGACCTCGTGGGGCTCGGGATCAACGATGACCTCGCCAACTACTACAAGTTATACAGCCGGATTCACTGTCGATCAGGGCAAGAAATGGTCAAACGGGACACGTGCTATTACTTTGTCGCCTGGGATGACTCACTGCTGGGGTCCGAGCCGCCACATTTTGTGGGTGTGCGGACCAATGCCGAGGAGGGCGCGGAAGAAATGGGACTGGTAGAGGAGCGTCTTCTCGAGCGAATCAGTCCAATTGCTCCCGAGAAACTGCTCTCGGTTGACGAAGTGAGGCAGTAGTGCATCCCGCAATCTCTGAAGCGCTGATTTTTTCCCTCATGGGAATCAGTGGCGTGGCCTGGGCCAGCCTCTTAGGCGTTCGCCAACCCATTCCCCTCGCCATTGCTGGTTTTGCGGCGAGCGTCACAGCCCGAATACTCAGTGCTTTTGGGGTGTGGTCAGCGGGAGCCCCACAGTGGACCTTTGAGGCGTGGCTGACGGTGAGCGTCTTGGGCATTGTGCTCGCCGCAGCGATCCGTTGGAGAGAGTGGCGAACTTCGCTATCCGCGGTAGCCATTTTCGGCGCACTCGCCATTGTTGCCCTGTCGACCAAATACGTCTTCGACATTGGCGAACAAGAACACTCCGACTCCACGAGTGTCCTCTCCATTTCTATCTTCATCATCCAAGGTGACTACCCAGACTCGAGCGTCCTCGCCGATTACATCAAACGGGGAATTGCCTACCCCTTGATGTTGGCTCTTGGCCCCGAAGGAAGAATCTTGGGGGGTTTCACGCCTCTGGTGTATCTTTTCACCTTCCTTGCCGTGGGGTGGGTCGCCTGGAGAGTCATCGGCGAGCGGGTGGGGGCCAAGTCCTTCACCATCGCTTCCGTCGCTCTCGCCGTATTCCTCATCAGCGTTCCGATGTTCCGAATGGGAATGTTCTACCTCAACGCCCACACGTTGATGGGTTTTGGAGTCACCCTGATGGTGGTTGCTCTGCTCATTGCCGGCGCGACCGGGGAGGCAAGCCCCACCGTGGTGGCCTTGACCCTCTTCGGTGGGCTGATTGGCGCGACATCTCGTATCGAAGGCATTATTCTCGTCGTCCTCGTGGGCATTGCCATCGTGGGGCTTCCCGTGTGGAACTCGGCAGTGAAGCGTATTCAGCTCGGAGCATCGCTGGGAGCCGTCGGATTGAGCTTTACGTGGTGGCAAATGTCACTCGGCATCACCGTCTCGGAAGATTTCGGGCTCAGTAACTCACTGCTCATGGTTCTTGCTCTTGTCGGAGCAACAGTGGCATCCCTGCCCCTGCTCGACCCGGTGAGGTCATACCTTTTCCCAGTTTCCGCAGCGACGCTCTTTGGCATGTTCGGGTATTTGGTCTTGAGAGGCGGTAACCCCCTGGGGACCCTCAATGGCCAAATTCAAAACCTCGTGTTTGGCGTGGGGGGTTGGGGCACCTTCGCTCTCGTGTTTTTCGGCTCTGCCGTGGCCTTAGGACTTCGGCATCACCCCGTTGAGTACCGTCGCGTCCTGCTCGTGGCCTTCGTCCTCTTTGTGGCTGTTATCTTCAGCAAAGCAGCCAGTGGTGGCGGTTTTGGTCGAGGAAACTTTGCCGACAGCGTCAATCGGATGTACCTCCACGCCATGCCAACAATGGTTCTCGCCTTGCTCCTGGGATATAGCTCGGTCGTGGGATCCCTCGTGAAGCGGGCGACGAAGAGTGTCTCCACCAGGAAAATTGGGCTCCGAGTAGACTCCTGACTAGCCCGCACCCCGACCGAGGAGTATCCCGGTGAAGCTCGTCATCCAAATACCATGCCTCAACGAGGAAAACACTCTCGAGGCTGTGCTGACGAGCATCCCCAAGGAAATTCCCGGTTTTGATTCGGTTGACATCGTCATCATTGACGATGGCTCTTCGGATAAAACGGTGGAGGTGGCTCGTAAGAACGGTGTGACCACGGTGATTCAACACCGTAGTACTCGAGGGCTTGCCGAAGCCTTCCGCTCCGGAGTCGACTATGCGCTCACCCACGGGGCGGACGTCCTGGTCAATACCGATGGTGATAACCAATACCCCCAATCGGCGATTCCTCTGCTCGTTGCGCCCATTGTTGAGGGACGGGCCGACATTGTTATTGGCGATCGACAAACGGATAAGATCGCCCATTTCTCTACGGGAAAGAAACTCCTCCAACGAATCGGTAGTCGAGTGGTGAATCAGGCGGCGGGAACAAAAATTCCCGATGCTGCCAGCGGCTTCCGCGCCTACTCTCGGACTGCCTTGCTCAAACTGAATCTCGTCACGAAGTTTTCCTACACGATGGAAACCATCATCCAGGCGGGCTACAAGCGCCTTGCCATTGAGAGCGTGAAGGTTCGAACGAACCCCAAGACCAGGGAATCTCGCCTCTTCCGATCTACTCCTGAGCACGTCGCCAAATCGGCCGCCGCCATTATTCGCTCGTACTTGATGTACAAGCCTTACTCCTTCTTCGGAACTCTGGGCGCAGTTCTGGGAATCATTGGCCTGATTCCCTTCCTGCGCTACCTCACCGTGCTGCTGTTGGGTCAATCCGGCGACTACATCCAATCGCTGCTGTTAGGTGTTTCGCTGCTCACCGCGTCTTTGCTGTCGTTTGCGCTTGGCATCATCGCCGACCTGATTCGCATCAACCGTCAGCTGATTGAAGATGGCCTGGCTTTACAAAAAGCGCACCAAGACGTTCAAAGCCTCTCCGATAATCATCGTGGCTGACGCTCTCGCAGAGAGAAATATTGTCCTGGTGGGGCCCACCCACCCTTACACCGGCGGAATCACCCAGCACACGACGCGCTTAGCTCTTGAGCTAGAACGCCACGGCAGTTCGGTCACGGTTGAATCCTGGAAGAGTCAATATCCCGCGGCGCTCTATAAAGGACCAGCCACTCTTGCGGCAGGCGAGCCGGAGATTGGAATTGCGTCATCAGTGGTCGAGAAGCTTGCGTGGTACTCGCCGTGGAGTTGGTGGGGCGCGGGCCGCCGCTCCCGAAAAGCAGCCATCATCGCCTTCAGCATTCCCACTCCCTTTCACGTGGTGCCCTATCTCGTTATGCTCACAGCACTCGGCCGAAGACCCCACACCGTTGCCATTGTCCACAACGTGCTACCGCATGAACCAGGGCCTCTCGATCGGATGTTGATGGGGGTGCTGTTGCGCCGTTTTGACCGTGTGATTGTTCACAACATCGAAGCGGAAGTAACAGCGCAGGCTTTAGGGGTCTCACCCGACGCGATCAGGGTCCGCTCACTCCCCTCCCCCTGGCCGCCTGCCCGCCCGATGTCGCGGCGAACCTCCTCAAAGAAACCTCCCACACGATTGTTGTTCTTTGGCACCATCCGCCACTACAAAGGCCTCGACATTCTCCTCGAGGCTCTAGCGCGCGTAACGAATATGACCTTGACCATCGCGGGTGAGTTTTGGGAGCCCGAAGGAACGTACTTGGAGCAGATTGACAAACTGGGCCTGAGCAATCGCGTGACAGTGTTTTCAGGCTACGTGGCGCAACGTGACTTCCCGCAGCTTTTTGGCAACGCGGACGTGTTGGTGTTGCCCTACCGCTCAGGCACGGGTTCCATCGTCAGGGAACTGGGTTTCCGATTTGGCCTCCCAGTCATCGCCAGTGACGCGGGGTCCATTGCGGAGGGTGTTGTGCACGGCGTCAACGGTGAGATTGTGGGGGCTGGCTCGGTGACCTCTCTCACTGCCGCACTCGACAGGGCTGCGGACCCCGCCACCGTAAGCAGATGGCGCAAAGGTGTCGCCCGGGACAGCGCCCAACAAGAGGGGCTATGGGAGTCATACTGCGAGGCGCTTCGATGATCCGCCCAACTACACTTCTGGTCGGGGGTAGGAAATGACGTCACGCGTGGTCTACACCGCTCTCTTCGGCTCGACAGAAGTACTGCTCGAGCAAGAAGTCGCACAATCGAGCGCTCTACGCTTCGTCTGTTTCACCGATAACCCCTCACTCACCTCGAGCACGTGGGAGATCGTGCTGGTGGAACCGCTCTTCGCCGCTGACCCGAGAGCCTCCCAACGCGACATCAAAATCCGAGGACACCAGGAGCTCGAGGCGTATGACGAGTGGCTCTACCTCGATAACACGGTCCGGCTCAAAGTCACACCCGAAGTGATTGTGGACGAGTGGCTTTCTGGTGCGGATTGGGCCGCCATTTCCCACGATGCCCACAAGACGTTATGGGAAGAGTTCGAGGTGAACTTGGAGAAGAACAAAGACACCGCAACCCGCCTGAACGAACAGTTGCTCGATTATTCCACCCATTACCGAAGTGTTCTTGATGAGCATCCGCTGTGGAACGGGCTTTTTGCGAGGCGCCGAAACACCGAAGTGGAGGCCTTCACGACGAGGTGGTTTGACCATGTGCTCCGCTATTCCAGCCGAGACCAGCTTTCGGTCCTGGTTGCTCTCGCGCAATCAAACATTCGTCTCAACCGCATTGAGGCGAAGGTGCGAAACTCTCGCTGGCACGATTGGCCACACCGCGTGGGAGAGACCTCGGCGTCGAAGAAGACACGGCATGCAAAGAACGAGGGGCTTCAACCGCTCGCCGACGAGCTCGCTGCCGCGCGGGCTCAGCTGTCCGAAGCGGAAGGTGCCCTCGTGGAGGCACACTCGACAATCAGACGGCTGCGTGACCGCCAGCTTCTGGGGTTTCGAGGACTAATTGGGCGGTTAGGTGAGGCTCGAGCAGAGCAACGCCGTGCTCGCCGGCGGGCCAAGAAACGTCGCTAACGCTCAGACGTGAGGAGTGCGACGGCCTCCATGTGATGGGTGTGCGGGAAAAGGTCAAAACCGTTCACCTCAGCAACTTGGTAGCCACCTTCAGCGAATCTCGAGATGTCCCGGCCTAGTGCAACAGGGTCACACGCGACATAAATAATTGCCTTGGGACTCAGGCGCAGGAGCTCGGAAATCACCTCTTTCTCAGCCCCCGAACGCGGTGGATCCAACACCACTGTCCCGATAGGGCTTTCCTGGCCATGCAGCCGCGTCAAATAGGCCTTGGCCGTCGATGCGACCGCGCGGGCGCCGGCGGCATCTGAGAGGTTAATGCCTGCCTTGTGAGAGGCGTCAGAGTCTGCTTCGACCGTGACCACGGCAGTGTTCTCTCCGTAGGCATCTAAGAGTGCCCTTGCGAAAAGACCCACACCGCCATAAAGGTCGAGATGGGTTGCCCCCTCCTGGACTTCCACGTCAAGAGCAAGCCGCTTCACCTGTGAAAAGAGAGTGTCCGCCGCACGAGAGTGCACCTGCCAAAAGCCCTGGTCACTCAGCTGGAAACGGTGCTGCCCCACCGTCTCAACAATCAGATCTGGCCGCTGCCGATCAATGACTAGACGCGCAGAACCATCAGTCGGTCGAATCAGTCGGATTCGCGAATGACCAGACCATGAGCCGCGATGTGCCCCCAACTGTTCAATCTCCTCAACGGCCAAAGGGAGCGTCTCGACAGGCACGACGGTGTGGCTGTTCTCCGCGTAAGGCCCCGCAATCCCCTCGTCGTTAACCTGAAGGCTCACGCGTGTTCTCCAATGGAGACCGTCCGTTTCTCCTCCCACTGCAGCCACCGACGTCAACGCAGCAATATCCGGGTCGACATGACCAAAGCGCTCGAGAGAGTCTCTGAGGATATCGGTCTTGAACGTGAGCTGTTCGGGTCGATCAATATGGCCGTAATCCGCTCCTCCTGCTCGCTGGTGAGCGGGCCTTACCCATTCTGCTTCCGGCCAGACGTGCGAAACCCGCGCGTTCGAGGCCTGCTCGAGGGCAACCAATTCGGCGTTGGCGTGGTTCTTTTTCACTTCTCGGATGACGGCAATTATTTGCTCGCCGGGAAGAACCCCTTTGACGAAGACGACAAAACCCTCGTGTCGGGCGAGTCCCCAGCCCCCGTGGACGAGCTTGATAATCTCGAGTTCCAGCGTTTGACCGACGTGTGGTTTCACCCCCCAAGCCTAGGGAGGCTTCGTGGTCAACTTGTATCTCGCATCAGCCTCTCCGGCTCGGCTCCAAACGCTCCGACAGGTCGGCATCACTCCTCAGATTCTCGACCACGAGGTCGACGAGGAGGCGCTGGTCGCCAAGGTGACCGCTCACGGTCCGGTCCCTGCCCGAGAGATGGTTCAGCTACTAGCCCGCGCCAAAGCGGAGGATGCCTGCATACGCCACAGAGTAAGCGGCCTCGTGCTCGGAGGCGATTCTTTGTTCGAGGTGGATGGGGAGATTTTTGGCAAACCTCACACCGCAGAAAAGGCGCGAGAGCGCTGGCAACGGCAAAAAGGGCAGACCGGAACCCTCCACTCTGGCCACCACCTGATCGAGTGCGTTAATGGGGAGATTGTGAACCATGCGGGGGTCGCGTCACAGGCCACAGTGAAGTTTGTGGCCGACCTCGACGACGAGGAAATCAATGCCTACATTGCAACTGGTGAACCTCTCAAAGTTGCAGGCGCGTTTACGATTGACGCTCGAGGTGCCGCGTTTATCGAGGAAATTGACGGTGACCCCTACACCGTGGTCGGTTTGTCCGTCACAACCCTGCGCTCGCTCGTGAGACAGCTTGGCCATTCATACACCGACCTCTGGACCTAATCGCCAGCCATTGTGGGAAGCCACAACGAAAACCCGGTTTCGTGTAGCAAAAACCTCCAGCCGCAGGGTGGTCCTCCGCCCTAAGCTTTGTGGTCATGGCGAAGATTCAGAAACTTCTCATCGCAAACCGAGGCGAGATTGCCGTTCGTATCATTCGAGCGGCGAAAGACGCGGGAATCGGTACGGTTGCTGTCTATGCCGATCAGGACCGAAATGCTCGACACGTTCGACTCGCGCACGAGGCGTACGCACTCAATGGTTCAACGAGCGCGGAAACCTATCTGGTTATCGAGAAGCTACTGTCGATTGCCAAGCGCTCAGGGGCAAACGCCATCCACCCGGGCTATGGATTCCTGGCAGAAAACGCAGACTTTGCCCGCGCAGTCATTGACGCGGGGCTTATTTGGATTGGCCCCTCGCCAGAATCCATCGAGGCCCTCGGCGACAAAGTAACCGCTCGGCACATTGCCGAAAAGGTGGGCGCCCCACTTGCCCCAGGAACCCTTAACCCCGTGGAAGGCGTCGACGAGGTCAAAGCCTTTGCCGCTGAGCACGGAATGCCGGTCGCGATCAAAGCCGCCTTCGGCGGTGGGGGAAGGGGCCTCAAGGTCGTCTACCAAGAGTCCGAGATTGAAGAGGCATTCGACTCAGCCACCAGAGAAGCAGTTGCAGCCTTCGGTCGCGGCGAGTGCTTCGTCGAAAAATATCTGGAACGGCCTCGACACGTGGAAACACAGTGTCTCGCCGATGGCGCCGGCAACGTGGTGGTCGTTTCGACAAGAGATTGTTCGTTGCAGCGTCGCCACCAAAAACTCGTGGAAGAAGCACCGGCACCGTTTCTCACCACCGAACAAGAACAACTGCTGTACGAGTCGTCCAAGGCCATCCTCAAAGAGGCTCACTATGTTGGCGCGGGAACATGTGAGTTTCTGATTGGCCGTGATGGCACGGTGTCTTTCCTTGAAGTGAATACCCGGCTTCAAGTTGAACACCCGGTGTCAGAAGAGGTGACCGGAATTGACCTGGTGAGGGAACAGTTCCGAATCGCCGAAGGAGAGCTGCTCGATTACGGCGACCCCGTTGCACACGGGCATTCCATTGAGTTTCGCATCAACGGTGAAGATCCAGGGATGAACTTCATGCCGATGCCGGGACCAGTGCACACTTTGCGATTCCCCGGAGGACCCGGTGTTCGAGTGGACTCCGGCGTGACAACTGGGGACGTGATTACTGGAGCATTTGATTCACTGCTCGCGAAACTCATCGTCACGGGACACAGCAGAAAAGATGCCATTGAGCGCGCAAAGAGGGCGCTGAGGGAGTTTGAGGTCGCTGGCCTTCCTACTGTGTTGCCCTTTCACCGTCTGATTGTGGAGGACCCTGCTTTTGTTGCTGACGAAGCTGGCGATTTCCAAGTTCACACTCGTTGGATCGAAACCGAGTTCGGCGGCGAAATGGAGCCGTGGAGTGGAGCTCTCGAAGTCGAAGAGGATTCGGATGACCCCTACCGGACCGTTGTCGTGGAAGTTGAAGGACGTCGCTTGCGGGTGGGAGTTCCCGCGGGAATCTTCCAGGCAGGTGAGAAAGCGCTGACAAAGCCTCCCAAACGGGCCAACCAGGGAACGACCAAAGCAACTAACTCAGGCGATGTTGTTGCCTCACCGATGCAAGCTACCGTCGTGAAGATGGCCGTCCAGGCCGGCGATTCAGTGGTAGCAGGCGACTTGGTGTGTGTGTTGGAAGCGATGAAAATGGAGCAGCCCCTTCAAGCTCACCGTGATGGCGTTGTCGCCACAGTCGAGGCAGTTATCGGCGACACGGTCAGCGCTGGCCAGGTCATCGTGACCTTTGAGCCCGAAGAGTCCTAGGTAGTTCTAGCCCTAGACTGGGTCAGGTTCATCCAGGTCAAATAGGGCCGCGAGAGAGGCATGACGTGAGCAGAGTATTGGTCACCGGGGCTGCAGGCTTCATCGGTTCACGCCTCACTGAGGTTCTTAGCGCGCGCGGGCACGAAGTAGTGGGTGTCGACTGCTTTCTCCCCGACCTGTATTCGGCGGATATGAAGCGTGCTCGCTTTGGGGAGCTCGAGGGGCTTCCCGGTGTGTCCCTCCATGAGCTGGATCTTCGCTCGGACGACTTAGCGGAATTGGGCGAATGCGACGTGGTCGTCAACGAAGCCGCTATGGCCGGGCTCACAAAGTCCTGGGACGACCTTGAGCTTTATATCGATAACAACGTGATTGCTCTCGACCGACTCATTCACCACGTTGCCGGGCAGCGCCTTGAGAAGTTCATTCAAATTTCCACTTCATCCGTCTACGGACGGGTGGCCGAAGGCTCAGAAGACGGACCCACGAACCCGTTCTCGCCCTACGGGGTCTCAAAACTGGCGGCCGAGAAACTTGGATTTGCCCACCGCGAAAACTTCGGGCTGCCCTTCATGGTATTGCGCTACTTCTCTGTCTACGGGATAGGGCACCGTCCCGACATGGCCTACCACCGCTTCCTCGTCGCAGCGAGAGATGGTGCCCCAATCACCATTTACGGTGACGGTGAACAGCGCCGCACCAACACCTACGTGGACGACTGTGTTGAGGGCACTATGTTGGCCATTGAGAAGGCAGAGTCTGGCGAAATTTATAACATCAGCGGTTCCGAATCATTCAGCATCAACGACGCTCTCGAAATGATTCGCGACATTACTGGAGCGGAACTAGACGTCCGCTACGAGCCCGCGCGAGCGGGAGACCAACGAGAAACCCGTGGAGCGATTGACAAAGCCGTCCGCGAGCTGGGCTACGACCCCCAATGGTCTCTCCGTCGAGGGCTTGAGGCCGAATGGGAGTGGATCAAGGACCTTCCGGCCGAGTATTCTCAACGCCCCTAGCTCCTCCAAAAACCCGGCCAATTCAGCCTAGGCTGGAGGAATGAGCATCGACGCTAACCCTCTAGACCAACCCGATTCGAACCCTTTCGAGATTGCCCGTCAGGCAGCGGATGAGATCGCCCGGAAGACTGGAATCTCACAACACCGCATTGCTTTGACTCTGGGCTCGGGTTGGGCAAAAGCAGCAGACCTGATCGGCGAGACGGTAGCTGAAATTCCCGCGACGGATATTACCGGCTTCTCAGCCCCAGCGGTCGAAGGTCACGTGGGGAAACTGCGGTCCGTCCGGCTCTCCGATGGGTCTCATGCGCTGGTCATTGGTGCGCGCACCCACTACTACGAGGGCCACGGTGTTCGCCGCGTCGTGCATTCGGTCCGGGTTGCGGCGGCAGCCGGCGCGAGTGTCATGATTTTGACGAATGGGGCGGGTGGCATCAAAGAACACTGGAAGCCTGGCACTCCCGTTCTTATTTCCGATCACCTCAACCTGACCGCAAATTCCCCTCTGGAGGGGGCAACCTTTATCGACCTCACCGATCTCTACACATCGAGACTTCGTGAAATCGCGAAGACCATCGCTCCCGAACTTGACGAGGGCGTCTACGTTCAATTCCGCGGGCCACACTATGAGACTCCCGCTGAAGTCCAAATGGCTAAGACGTTGGGCGGCCACTTGGTGGGGATGTCAACTGCACTGGAGGCCATCGCGGCGAGAGAGGCGGGGATGGATGTTCTGGGTTTCTCGCTGGTCACCAACCTGGCAGCCGGAATTTCACCAGAGCCGCTAAGCCACGAAGAAGTGATTTCTGCCGGTAAGACGGCGGAGCCGGTTATCAGTGCCATGCTCACGAACGTGGTGGCCGCACTGTGACGACCAATACAGAGCTGCTGAAGCGGGCGATGGACTGGATTGGTCAGGACCCTGACCAAGAAACACGACTCGAAATAGCTCAGCTTATTGAAGGGGTCGAAAAGGGCGACGAGTCGAGCGCTGCGGAACTCGCGGAGCGATTCTCAGGGCACCTCACCTTCGGGACAGCCGGATTGAGAGCGGCGATTGCGGGTGGGCCGATGCGAATGAACCGTGTTGTCGTTTCCCACGCCGCTTATGGCCTCGGGCAGTTTCTGCTCAGCCGAGTAGTGGGGTCATCGCCCCGCGTCGTCATCGGCTTTGACGCACGAAAAAACTCAGATGTTTTTGCTCGCGACACCGCCGAAATCCTCGCAGGAATGGGCATCACCCCTCTTCTGTTCGATGCCGCTACACCTACGCCGGTAGTCGCTTTTACACTCCGGCATCTCAACGCTGACGCGGCGGTCGTCGTGACCGCAAGTCACAACCCACCCGCTGACAACGGTTACAAGGTGTACCTCGGCGGCGAAGATGAAGGCTCACAGATTGTTCCCCCGGCCGATAGCGCTATCCACGAGGCCATCTTGAAGTCTCACGAAAACAATCGAGCAAATTCCATGGCCCGCGACGCTGGAGCCATCGAACAAATAGGTGACGAGCTTGTCCAGGCCTATAAAGACCACACCCTTCGCCTCGCCAATCAGTTCGATTCGGCCCATCGCGATGCTCTGCGCATCTGCTACACCCCCATGCACGGAGTGGGAGCATCCGTGCTTGAGGACCTACTGGCGAGCGCCGGGTTCACCAACCTCCACGTTGTTCAAGCTCAGCGGGACCCTGATCCTCTTTTCTCGACGGTAGCTTTTCCCAACCCGGAGGAGCCCGGCGCACTCGATCTCGCCCAAGAGCTCGCGCGCGACATCGAGGCCGACATTATCGTGGCGAACGACCCTGACGCCGATCGCCTTGCATTGTGTCTACCTAGCCGCGACGGCTCAGTTTTTCAATCGCTCTCAGGAAACGAGGTGGGCGTCATTTTGGCGTCTGCCATTGCTCGGCGATCAGACCACTCGGGGGAAGGAGGAGTGCTGGGCTACAGTCTGGTCAGCAGTCCCATCACACGGGTCATTGCCCAGCACCACGGGCTCACCGCCGTCGAGACACCGACAGGATTTAAGTGGATTTCACGCCTTCCCGGATTGATATTCGGATTTGAAGAGGCGCTGGGTTATTTGGTGAACCCGGAGACTGTGCGAGACAAGGATGGACTCTCTGCAGCGCTTTTCGCCCTATGTCTGGCAGCTGAGCTGCACGCTCGCGGCAAGACTCTATGGGACGCGCTTGATGATGTTCGCAGCGAATACGGTGGTTTTGCCTCGGGGCAAATCTCGCTGAGGTTTGACACTCCGGAGATCGCCCAAGACTTGATGACTCGTGTGAGGCGCGACCCCGCGGCACTGTTTCGTGCTCTCGACCTCTCGAGCGTGGTCGACTACCGCACACCCCCTCAGGGGCAACCAGAAGCTGACCTCATTCGATATGACACCACCACCGGCGACCGAATCATCATTCGACCGAGCGGAACCGAGCCGAAGTTAAAGGTGTATTTGGATTGTCTTCGAAAAGATCAAGAGGATGCCGTCGTGGCGCTTTCTGAGCTTGAGAAAACAACACGGGTCGCCATCGATTCGCTGATGAGTTCTGCGTAAGCACAATGTCTGCTTCCGAACGCTCAATTTTCGGCACGCTTCACCAACGAGTGCGGCACTTACTGAGTTTTCGATACCGGGGACACGTCATAGACCAACAACCGCTTCCGGCTGGAGGGGACGGATCATCATGCGAGTGCGGAGCTCACCATCGTCCCGGAAACGAGTACTCCGGCCTCACCCGTCCGCTCTACATCGTGTACCGAGAAGGAAGCCAGGGGCTTGGCAGCGTGCACATGCGGGGCTTTCAGGTGGCAACCAGCCTCGTCAACGTGGGCTACGGGGGACCCATTCGTGTGCAATCTCTCGAGAGCCTGTATCGAGAAAGACCAACCGGCGCAATAATCGTTGCCCTCAAAACTGCGATTAAGGATCGGTTTGCCTTCGCACTGCGGGATCTTATGAAGCGAAACACCCTCCTGTTCGACGTAGTCGATGGCTCAATTTCTGGTGAGGTCACTTGCCTCGCAGATGGTTTTATTTGCGCGAGTGTCTCCGAGTATGAGCAACGAACACACAGTGGCTCTCGAGCTTTTCTGGTACACCACGCGATCGACACTCGAATCGAATTGCACACTCCCACTGCTCGATCGACGTTTTCTCTGGGCTACTACGGTGCTGCAGCAAATGGTCTCTATGTCGGAGACATTCCTGAGATCGAGGTAGTCACCTACCGAGAAGACGCTCACCAAGAAACAGGAGCAGCACTCTCTGATGCGTTGTCAACATTGATGACCTACAGTCATCACTACGCCGTTCGACGCTGGAATCACCGAGATGGTTACAAACCACTCACCAAAGCATTCATGGCGGCCTGGTGCGGGGCAGTCGTCATTGCCTCCCGCGACGACGCTGAATCGCTGGCCGTGCTCGGCGAAGACTATCCCTACCTTGCTCCCTCTTCAGCCAAAGAGGACGTCATGAACACCATTTCTTTCGCCCGAGAGACTCTTGGTGGGCCCGAATGGGCCAACGCAAGTAACGTGATGGAGCAGCTTAAAGCCCTCTCTTGCCCGATTGGTTCTGCGATGTCCTTAGCGAGCGCTCTAGCGAGCTTCGAGGGCTAGCCAACGTCGAAACCATCGATGATGACATCGATGATTTCGTCTTTCTCATCTCGGTGAACAAACGCGGCGTGGGCGGCGTTGATTTGAAAAGCCATGAGGTCGTCGACGTCGTAATGGAACGTCTCTGCGAGGAACGCCAGTTCTCGCGACAGTGTGGTGTGGCTCATCAGTCGGTTATCGGTGTTCACCGTCACCACAAAACCGAGGCGGTAGAGCAAATCAAACGGGTGGTTCACCATCTGTGCACCCTCACCCACGGCACCCGTCTGCAGGTTGGAAGATGGACTGGTCTCAAGCGCAATCCCACGGTCCAGTACCCACTGGGCGAGCTGTCCTAGTTCTACCCGGAGCCCCTCATCGTCTGAGGTGATGTCCATGTCTTCAACAATGCGCACACCGTGCCCTAAACGCAGTGCCCGGCCATCGAGAAGCGCCCCACGAATACTCTCCACCCCATCGGCTTCACCCGCGTGAACGGTGATGGGAAAGAATTCCGAGGAGAGCAAATCGAAAGCGTCTTTCAGTCTCGAGGGTGGAAAGCCCGCTTCGGGGCCGGCGATGTCAAACCCCCACGCACCATTGTCGCGGTGACGCAGAGCAAGCTTGGCAATCTCGAGGCCATTGTCGGCTTGACGCATGGCGGAGACAAGCTGACCTGCCCACATCTGACCACCCTTGGCGCGAATAGCTCCTACCGCTTCGTCGATACCCGCTTGGACGGCCTCTACGGCCTCATCTAGGCTCAAACCGCGCCGGAGGTGCTGCTCTGGCGCCCAGCGCAGCTCACCACAAATCACACCGTCCGCGTAAAGGTCTTCGACAAACTCGCGGGCTATACGCTGCAGGGCGGGCGCGGTCTGCATCACACCGGTCGTGATGTCGAAGGTCTTCAGATACTCCACCAGTGAGCCGGAGTCCGACTGGTTGGCAAACCATTGGGCCAATTCGCCGGCCTCGGTGGTCGGTAACTGGAGCTCGTGCTCGGGTGCGAGATCAATGATGCTTTGCGGACGTAATCCACCATCGAGGTGGTCGTGCAGGGACACTTTCGGCAGTGACTCGATGACGACGTCAGTACCGGGAAGGGTGTGGCTCACTCGCTGTACTCCTTGAGAGTTCTGGGCCCAAACGCATCGGGCAGTACTTCGTCGATGGTTTTGACCCCCGACCAGGTTTCTAACACCATGCCCTCGGCTGAGTGTTCGTAGAGAAGCTGGCGGCATCGGCCGCAGGGCATCAAAATCTCGCCATTGCCATCGACGCAGGTAAACGCCACGAGCTTTCCTCCGCCGGTCATTTGCAGCTGCGACACCAACGAGCATTCTGCGCACAGGCCAATGCCGTAGGACGCGTTTTCCACGTTGCATCCCGAAACGATTCGGCCATCGTCGACGATGGCGGCCGCACCGACGGGATAGTTCGAGTAGGGGGCATAGGCTCGTCGCATCGCACCTGTCGCAATCTCCCGCAGAGACTCCCAATCAACCTCAGCCATGTGCCTACTCTTTCACGTAGGGCTGGCCATCAGCCGCGGGCGCGCGAACCTTGCCCACAAATCCGACCACCGCGATGATGGTGACCAGGTAGGGCACCATCAAGATGAAGTCGGTGGGAATACCGGGGCTCACCTGGTTTGCCCACACCCGCAAGATAATGCTGAAGCCAAAGAGCAACGCGGCTGCCGACATGTAAATGGGGTGCCAGCGTCCGAGAATGACCACGGCGAGAGCGATAAAGCCTTGACCGGCCGTCATTTCTTTACCAAAGGCTCCCACGTTTCCAATGGTGAGTGCGGCGCCACCAAAACCGGCAAGCAACCCACCGAGGCTCACCCACCAGAAGCGGGTGCGACCCGGGTCGATGCCCACTGTGTCCGCAGCGAGCGGGTATTCGCCGACTGACCTCGCCCGCAAACCGAGCTTGCTCCTAAATAGCACCCACCACAGAAGAGGAACAGCTAAGAACACCCCGAAGACAGTGAGGCGGTTTTCAAAAAGGACTGGGCCCAACACCGGGATGTCGGAGAGAAGCGGAATCGAGAGAATGGGGAAGGTTCCGGGGAAGTTCGTCGAATCACTGTTGTTCGCAAGCCACTGGGAGAAGAGGAAGTTGGTGATACCAATCACCAATACGTTCAACACCACACCCACGATGATTTGGTCGGCCAGGTACTTCACGGCAAAGACCGCGAGGACCATTCCCAGAAGCGACCCTGCCACCATCGCGGCAATCAACGCCACATAGAGGTTTCCCGTCAGCGAGCCGACCACGGCACCCGCGAAGGCTCCGGCAATCAGCTGGGCTTCGATGGAAATGTTGACGACACCGACACGTTCGCTCATTACGCCGGAAAGGCCACCGAAGATAATTGGCACCGCCAAAATCAGCGCGTTTCCGAGTAAAAATGCGATGGGCACGACTGAACCGGCAGCGAGCCAGCCGAGGAACGCAAACAGGGCGACAGCTCCGAAAATGATGACCCACCACAGGGGAACATCTTGTTTCCGCGAGACCCAGATCGCCGCCACCACGGTCATCAATGCGAGCAAAATACCGGCGACGATTCCGACACTATTAGACGTAGTTTCGAGGGCAGGCAGCGTAAATCGGGCGTCATCGGCAGAGATCTTGTAGGTGACTGGCTGGTTTTTGCCAAAGATGCCGAAGAGGAAGAACACAAAGAGAGCGAATACCCCCATCACAACGGTGGATTTCCAGCTCACTTTCCTCTCGGCCAGGGAAAACATGCCGGGGGTCACTTCAATCCGAGTGTCACTCATTTGGTCACCTCCCGCCTCGCAAATCGACTTCGCAACTTCTCAAGCCCAGGAGTCTCTTTCAGTGCGGGCAATCGGAATATCGCACGAATAAGTGGAGGAGCGGCAATGAAGAGCACAATCGCGCCTTGGATGATTCCCAATACTTCAGAGGAAACACCAATGACCTGCATCTGCGGGCCTCCCGCTTTGAAGGCGCCAAAGAGAAGCCCGGCGAAGAGAATGCCAATGGCGTTTCCTCCTCCGAGCAGGGCCACAGTGATGCCGTCGAAGCCAATGCTGGCGTGAATACTTTCGGTGTAACCCACTTGAATGCCCAGCGACTGGTGTGCCGCACCAATGCCAATCAATGCTGCCGAGGCAAACATTGCGGCGATATAGGTCTGCTCCACATTGATTCCCGATGTGCGGGCCGCATGGGGGTTGTGGCCGACCATGCGGAATCGGTAACCGATACTCGAGCGCTCCATCAGCCACCAGTAGAACCACACGGCAAACGCCACCAAGAACACCCCGGCGTGGAGCTTATAGGTACCGGGAAAAAGTTCGGGAAGCTGCGCGGTTACAGCAGGCGGGTCTGACTTGGGGGTACCCCCGGCGGTGGGGTCTTGAAGAAGTTCTGGGCTTCGAATAAACCAGGTGAAGAGGTATATGGAGATGTAGTTGAGCATGATTGTGACAATCACCTCGTGGGCACCGGTTCTCGCCTTCAAGAATCCCACGAACGCACCCAGGGCAGCTGAGCCCAAGATGGTCGCCAAGACCGCAACAAGGACGTGGATTCCAAGAGGCAGGTCCATACGGGTAGAGACGTAGGTTCCCCAGAGGATTCCGAACATCATTTGGCCGTTACCGCCAATGTTGAATAGACCGACCCTAAAGCCGAGCGAGATTCCCAACCCTGCGGCAATCAAGGGACCAGCAAAACGGATGGTTTCGCTCAAAGGCTTGAGGCCTTCTATGAGGCTGTCCGCGCGGACGTTGAATATCGCGCCCCTAAAAAGCGCCTCATACCCAGCACCAATTGCCCCGAATCCGCCGGCTACAGCAGCACCTGCATCACCGGACGCCACACCATCAATGAAGTCTTCTGCGGAGAAGAAAATGAAGAGCGAACCAATAACGAAGCCCATGATGATGGCCGCGGCGACACGAGTGGCACCGGTCGAGAGGATTTCTTTCAAAATCATTAGGCAGCCACTCCTTCGGTGATTCCCGCCATCAGCTTGCCCAACTCTTCACGGGCAATAGTCGGGGGAACGACAGCCACAATGCGGCCCCGGTACATCACCGCAATCCTGTCGGCGAGTGCATACACCTCGTCAAGTTCTGTAGAGATGATGATGACGGGAATTCCACGATCACGCGCAGCCACGATTTGTTCGTGGATGAATTCGATTGAACCGACATCGACTCCGCGGGTGGGTTGGGCGGCAATCAGCACGGACAAGTCTCGACTGAGCTCCCTGGCCACTACGACCTTCTGCTGGTTACCCCCGGAGAGGTTCTTCACCAACGTCTTTGCGGATGGGGTTCTCACATCAAATTCGTTGATGAGTTCATCCGAGCGGTTCTTTCTGGCCGCTAGGTCAATAGTCAGCCCTTTGACCCAGGGCGTTTGGTGGTAGCCGTTGAGCATGAAGTTCTCTTCAATACTGAACTCACCCACGAGACCGTCTTTCTTACGGTCTTCAGGAATGAACCCCACCCCTTTATCGAGTACTTCTCTCACCGGGTCGATGGTGATGTCTTCACCGTTTAGAGTGATGACCCCACTGGCCGGGGTCCGAAGACCCAGCAGGGTATCCGCCAGTTCGGTCTGACCATTTCCTTGCACTCCGGCGATAGCGAGAATCTCGCCCGCGTGAAGCTCAAAGTTCACGTCATCCAATACCCGCTGATTGCGCTCATCGATCACCGTGAGGTTATTCACCGAGAGAACGGTCGCACCTGGCTTGGCTTGCGCCTTCTCGACCGAAAGATCGACAGCGCGACCCACCATGAGCGAGGCGAGCTCCTCGGTCGATGCATCAGGCGACGCAGTATCGACAACCTTCCCGCCTCGGATGACGACGATGCGATCGCACACCGCTTTCACCTCACGTAGCTTGTGGGTGATGAAGACGATGCTGGTGCCTTCCTTCGCCAGCTGACGCATGATATCCATCAACTCGTCGGTTTCTTGCGGGGTTAGTACAGCAGTGGGTTCGTCGAGGACGAGCACTTTGGCGTTTCGCACGAGCGCCTTGATGATTTCCACCCGCTGCTGGACACCCACCGGGAGGTCTTCCACCACAGCATCGGGGTCAACATTGAAGCCGAAACGGTCTGAAATTTCCTTCACACGCTTCCGCGCCTCGTCGAGGTCTAACGATCCGAACCGTCTGGTGGGTTCGTTACCGAGGATGACGTTTTCTGCGACGGTGAAAACAGGAATGAGCATGAAGTGCTGGTGGACCATGCCGATGCCGGCGGCCATCGCATCACCGGGGCCCATAAAGGACATCTTCTGGTCATCGAGCAAAATCTCACCCGAGTCGGCCTGGTAGAGGCCGTAGAGCAGATTCATCAGCGTCGATTTACCCGCACCATTTTCGCCGAGGAGTCCGACGATTTCGCCAGAGTTCACGGTGAGAGAAATGTTGTCGTTAGCAATCACGGGTCCGAAACGCTTAGACATTCCGCGTAGTTCTAGCTTCACCCGCAACCCCCTCGTTGGACTAAGTAATACTACGACAGCCCCGGACTCTGGTTTCCCGGAAAAAAGAGATGGCCCCCGGGTTTCCCGGGGGCCACTCTGTGTCGACTCTCGCTTAGGCGAGGGGGTCGATGCTTCCGTCGATGATGCCAGCCTTGATCTCGTCAAGGCGGGTCTTCACCTCAGCAGGGATTTCCGCGTCGAAGCCGTAGAACGGCGACAGGGCGGTACCCATGTTCTCGAGGTTTCCGATGTAGGCGTCACCCGAGAACTCAGCGCCACCAGCGAGGTCGGCGATGATGTTGTAGGTGGCCTCACCCATGCGCTTCTCAGCAGAAGTCAGGATGAACGGTGCGTACTCCTCAGAGGTGTTCGCGATGTCCTTGTCCACACCGATCATGACGGCGTCAACGCCGGCTTCCTTGATGGCCTCGGAACCTGCACCGAACTGGTCACCACCGACAGGGAAGAGCACGTCAGCGCCCTTCTCGAGCTGAGCGGCGGCAATGGACTTCGAGGTGGCCGAGTTGGGTGCGAAGTCACCGATGAAGTCACCGGTGGCCGAAGCGGGATCCCAACCAACAACGGTCACAGCAGTGCCAGTTTCTTCGGCGTAAGCCATGGCTCCGTTGTAGTAACCGGTCATGAAGTCAGTCACTGCGTCAATCTGCATACCACCGTACGTTCCAATGGTCTTGGTGGTGGAGTAGGCAGCAGCGAGGTAGCCGGCCAGGTAGCTGGACTGGTTCATGGCGTAACCCACGGGCTTCAGGTTTGCGTTTCCTTCACTCCAACCGTCGATGGTGACGAAGTGGACGTCGGGGTTCGCAGCGGCAGCAGCATTCACGTCTGCGACCAGGTTGAACCCGACGGCGAAGATGACGTCACAGCTGGCGTCGACCATGGCCTGGAGGTTCGGTGCGAAGTCTTCGGGGCTGTTCGACTCGGCGTCAGAAATTGACACACCGAGCTCAGACTCAGCCAACTTCAGACCGTCGTACACAGCTTCGTTGAACGACTTGTCGTTCCAGCTTCCCTCGTCAGAAACGGCGCATGCCAAGAAGTCAGAGTTCCCGCCAGCCGTACATCCCGAGAGCACAAGCGCTGCTACTCCAGCAACAGCTAGGCCCGCAAAGGTTTTCTTTGCATTCACTAGTGAATTTCCTCTCATTGGTTCTTCGTGCGTCATAGGCCACACAATCAGTGCGAACACTGAAGTGCGCCCCGCACATTTGCCCCAATCCTATGCCCCACGATGACGGGCAAATACCGCGACAGGTCGCAGATTGGCAACGATTTAGAGAACGTCGTTTGAGCCGTTGAGCTTCATCATGTCGACGAGACTTTTCACTCTTTGCGCATGTTGCTTGGTTGTCACCAACAGCGCATCAGGAGTGTCCACAATCACGATGTCATCCACCCCAATCAGAGACACGAGGCGTGAGCTTTGGCTGACGACAATGCCGCTCGAGCGCTCTGAGAGCACCAAGGTGTTCTCCCCCAAAATGGCGAGGTCACCCGGACCCTTCGCATGCATGCGAGCAAGGGCCGCAAAATCACCGACGTCGTCCCAACCAAACTCGCCCGGAATCACGAGCATGCCACCCGCGTCAGCCGTGGGCTCGGCAATCGCATAGTCGATGGCGACCTTCTCGATCTCGGGCCACACGCTGCCTAGCACCTCATCGCGCTGCGCAGTCCCCCATGCCGACGCAATCTCGCGCAGTTGAGAAGTGAGTTCAGGCTTTTCCTTCTCCAACAGCTCCATAAATACCGACGCCTTGGCAATGAACATGCCCGCATTCCACAAGAACCGCCCTGAAGCCACATATTCTTCGGCGGAAGCGAAATCGGGCTTCTCGACAAAGCGCTTCACCCGGGTCGCGTGGGGGGCACCATCAACTTTTTTGGGGTCCCCGACTTCGATGTATCCAAAAGCACTCGAGGGCTCACTGGGTCGGATACCAATCGTGACAAGCCAGCCTTCTGAGGCTGCCGCGACGCCTTCACGAACAGCTTCTCGGAATACGTTGTCATCAGAAATCACGTGGTCGGCAGCAAACGATCCCACGATGGCGTCGGGGTCTTCCGACTCGATAATCGCCACGGCGAGGCCAATGGCCGCGGTCGACTCTTTGGGTGAAGGTTCTGCGACCAGTTTGGTGTCGGCGAGCTCGGGCAGTTGGCGAGTGACTGCTTCGGTGTGAGCTTGACCGGTCACGACGACAATGCCTCCTGCTTTGACAAGAGGAGTCAGTCGGTCCCAGGTGTTACGCAGGAGAGTCTGGCCATTGCCTGACAGGTCATGCAAAAACTTGGGGTGATCGGCGCGCGAGAGTGGCCACAGCCGTGAGCCCACCCCGCCCGCAGGAATGATGGCGTGGAAGTGTTCGATGGGTGCTTCAGCCATGAAAGACCAGCTCCGTTCGCTTCGCCTATTTGCCTCACGAGCCTAGCGAGAATTACCCACAAACCCGGCGAGCTCACGGGTTGTCAAAAAGTCCTCGCTTCAACCTCGCTAGCTGAGAATGGGCGCTCAATGAGGTGTTTATGATGGGAAGCGAACTTCACGGAAGGCAAAACTGGTGACGACTTCGGTAAACCCCTCGTCTGCTCCCAGCGTCCAGATTTCCGCCCCTGCCCCGAGAAAGCGTTCTGTCATCCCCGGCGGAACTCTCTACCGCGGCAAAGAGGGAATGTGGTCGTGGGTGCTCCACCGCATTACTGGTGTGGGAATATACTTTTTCCTCCTCGTCCACATTTTGGACACTGCTCTCATTCGCGTCAGCCCAGAGGCCTACAACGCGGTGATTGGCGCCTACCAAACCCCGTTCATGGGTGTTGCTGAAGTGGGCCTAGTGGGAGCCATCGTCTTCCACGCCTTTAATGGTCTTCGCATCATTCTCGTGGACTTCTGGAATATTGGCACCCGCATTCAACGCCCCATGTTTTATGGCGTTTTAGGACTCTGGGTCGTCACTATGGCCGCCTTTACTCCCCGTCACTTGATGAACGTGTTTGGGTGGTGAACAGAATGAGCGTCACGATCGAAAAACCAAACGCCCCCATCCGTCGCCCGCGCAAGGGCATCAACTGGGAAAAGTGGGGCTGGATTTACATGCGCGTGTCCGGCATCGTGCTGGTCGTGCTGATTTTTGGCCACCTTTTTGTGAATCTCATGGTGGGTGAAGGGGTCAAAGCTATTGACTTCGCCTTCGTAGCTGGCAAGCTCGCAAACCCCTTCTGGGTGGTGTGGGACACCGCACTGCTGTGGCTCGCGTTGATTCACGGCGCCAACGGCATGCGGACTCTGGTGAACGACTACGCCACCAAAGCCACCATGCGAATGGTCCTTCACGGGGCCCTGCTCGTCTCGACTTTGGCGTTGCTGATTCTTGGCACCCTCACGATTTACGCTTTCGACCCCTGCCCCGCGGGAAGCCCGGCGGATCTTCTGCCGTCCTTCTGCAAAGCGGCAAACTAAAGGGATAGGACCCGATGACCACGAGCGAACAATCCGCTCCCGTGCGGAGTGAAACAGACGACAACGGCATCACCACGCATTACCACCAGTTCGATGTGGTGATTGTGGGCGCCGGTGGTGCGGGAATGCGTGCCGCTATCGAAGCGGGCCCCCACGCGAAAACCGCAGTGATTTCTAAGCTCTACCCAACCCGCTCCCACACTGGTGCAGCACAGGGGGGTATGGCAGCGGCGCTGGCCAACATCGAAGAAGACTCGTGGGAGTGGCACACCTTTGACACGGTGAAGGGTGGCGACTACTTGGTCGACCAAGATGCCGCCGAGATCCTCGCGAAGGAAGCCATTGACGCGGTGATTGACTTGGAGAACATGGGTCTGCCATTCAACCGCTCACCCGAGGGCAAGATCGACCAGCGCCGCTTCGGTGGCCACACCCGCGACCACGGGAAAGCGCCCGTGCGTCGCTCTTGCTATGCAGCCGACCGCACCGGTCACATGATTTTGCAGACTCTGTTTCAAAACTGTGTGAAGCTCGGTATCAACTTCTTCAACGAGTTCTATGTGCTCGACCTGATCATGGTCGACGACAAGAGCAAGCGGGCAAAAGCCGGAAAGCCTAAGCCTCGTCGCGCTGCCGGTGTGGTGGCTTACGAACTTGCCACCGGTGACATCCACGTCTTCCACGCCAAATCAGTGGTGTTTGCCACCGGTGGGTTTGGAAAGATTTATAAAACCACCTCGAACGCCCACACGCTGACCGGTGACGGTGTCGGCATCATCTGGCGCAAAGGCATTCCGCTAGAAGACATGGAGTTCTTCCAATTCCACCCCACCGGTTTGGCGGGCCTCGGCATTCTTCTCACAGAAGGTGCGCGCGGTGAAGGGGCAATTTTGCGCAACGCCTCGGGTGAGCGGTTCATGGAGCGCTATGCCCCCACCATCAAAGATCTCGCGCCCCGCGACATCATTGCCCGTTGCATGGTCCAGGAAGTGGCCGAGGGTCGCGGCGCTGGGCCGAACAAGGACTACGTGTTGCTTGACTGCACCCACCTGGGCGCCGAAGTACTGGAAACAAAACTTCCTGACATCACCGAGTTCGCCCGCACCTATTTGGGTGTCGACCCAGTGCACGAGCCTGTTCCGGTGATGCCCACCGCCCACTACGCGATGGGTGGCATCCCTACCAACATCAAGGCAGAAGTACTCGCCGATAACGACACCGTGATTCCTGGTCTCTACGCCGCAGGTGAGTGTGCGTGTGTGTCGGTTCATGGTTCAAACCGTTTGGGAACTAACTCGCTTCTAGACATTAACGTGTTTGGTAAGCGGGCAGGTCGCTACTCGGTGGAA
>Ga0181556_1000090_pt1 | contig 84350 bp, 85 predicted proteins | sample 011ome_14_FD_148651 | JGI IMG/M metagenome (GOLD analysis project Ga0181556, IMG submission 148651) | Coastal salt marsh microbial communities from the Groves Creek Marsh, Skidaway Island, Georgia - 011505AT metaG (spades assembly) | ecosystem: Environmental > Aquatic > Marine > Intertidal zone...
TTCCGACGATTCTGTTAATATCAATGCTTGGACAGATGCTCCAAAGTATCTTGATGAACATTATGGTGATCGTGTTCGTAGCCAGAAAGTTTACGAGTCAGAAGAAGGCTGGAACTAATGGTTGACTATTGCGTTGAAACCCGTAATAGAATTAAGCTCTCAGTCGCAGCATATGCCTACGAGTTCAGAGACAATCCTATTATGTCTGATGGCGAGTTCGATGAATTGGCTCTTCGAATAGATAAATCTGCTCGTACTGGAAACAAAGAACTAGATTCTTTCTTTAGTGAACATTTCCAGCCTGATACCGGTATGTGGATATATAAGCATCCCGAGTTACGCAAACTGGAGTATCTATATCAAAGGTATTATAAATGAGTATGCATCTTGTCCGTGGTATGTCTAGTCTTAATACTAAAAAACGTAAAATGAAAAATGCACCTGGCTTTAAGAAAGCTTTAGAAGAGCATAACAAATGGCTTCGGAAAATGGGTGTTCATCCAGATCAACTCAAAGATAAGGATAAATCAAATGGCGCGAATATTCCGAATTATGCAGAAACACGTTTCAGCGTCCCGACGTCGGACGTCATTACACCCATCCAGGGAAAAGCAAGAGCGAATGAATACTCAGGCGAATACATCATCGGTCTTGCCACTCTTCACAAGTCAAATACAGTACCAGTCGGTAGAGGAGATAACCCAGAAATATACGCAAAAATGAGGCGTGGATGAAAATAGGGGGTTTACATTCCATTGAATCTATGGTAGAATGCTTGTATAATAAAATTTTGTTGAGGAGCAAATATTATGGCTATTAGAAAAAAGCAAAAGAAAGTGGTACCAACACGTCGTCGTTTCGGACTAAGTGCTGTACCAATTGAAAAAGGCTTCGATCAGGTTCTATATTATTTTCAAACTGAAATGTCGAATTCTGATATATCTAAGATACTGAAAAACTATCTTAAAGAAAAACATAAAAAATCTGCTAATCTACAGTATATTATGTCTTGTCCTGAATATCATTTCTATTCACATCCTTCACGTGCAGCAACAGCCTTCTGGCTGACACATGCTCCGAAGAAGGATGACGATGATAAGTCTAAGGCTTATTCATCGGGACTATCAAAATGGACTTCTGAGATGATTTCCCTTGGTAAAGAAATTTACCAGGATAAGCTAATTAAAAAGAACGATTCTGATGCACGTCCTAGTATTTCGCCTATGGAAAGGCTTAAGAATAAGATTAGTAATACTATTATGCAGGATCTTCTTGAGTTAGAAGATCAATGGATAGACGGCGAAAAAACTACTATCGACGTTTATAGTTTATTTAAGAAACATGGTTTGGCAGGATCGGCAACATTGCCTGTCCGCCAGGTGATTGAGGGATGGTTGGTAGATTATGAAGATGCTTATCATAAGCGTTGTGATGATGCCGTCGAGGGTTACTCACATTTGAAAAGACCCGAACTCAATCGCCGCATTAAGTCCTGTCAGGAAATGCTCCTCGATCTTGATAGGATTAAGTCTGCTGCCAAGGCACAACGTAAGACGAGAGTCAAACAGCCTAAGGCAGCAGACAAACAAGTTTCAAAGGTACAATACAAATCTGAAGATTCTAATTTTAAATTGGTTTCAATTAGTCCTATACAAATTATTGGCAAAATCAGATTGTATACCTTTAATACAAAATCCAGGATGCTTACCGAATACATTACACAGAGTGTTGGAGGATTCGAAATTTCTGGTACTACAATTAAGAATATCGATACTGTGAATAGTCGAACAGTTAGATTACGTAAGCCTGATGAATTTTTACCAGGTGTTCTAACTAAGACCGTTAAGCAAATCGATACCGAATGGAAGAAGCTTACCACTAAAACAACCGTTCCAAATGGTAGATTAAACTCAGACACAATCCTATTGAAGGTATTAGATAAATGATTGAAGATAACTTTTTGACTAAGTCAAAATTTACTAAGCTCATCGAAGCAACAGTAATCGAAACAAAATTATCCTATATGGATACTATCTTACATCTTTGTGAAAAAAATGAAATTGATCCCGAAGATGTAAAAAAATTTATATCACCTATTATAAAAGAAAAGTTGGAAGGTGAAGCAATGGCTTTAAACTTTCTTCCAAAAACAAATTCATTGGACTCAGCTTTTTTTGAATAGATCGATATATAATATGTTTACAAAACAACAAAAATACGGTATAATAATTCAGTTTAATACTTCAGCAAATACAAGGAAATACAAATGACATTTGAAAATCTAAAACGTAATCGTGACCAAATCCAGAAACTAGTACAAGCCGCAGAATCGACCGGTGGTGGTACCGAAAAGAAATCATATACAGATGATCGGATTTGGAAGCCAACCGTAGATAAGGCAGGTAATGGATATGCAGTACTACGATTCCTCCCAGCAGCAGCAGATCAAGAACTACCATGGGTCAGATACTGGGATCACGGATTCAAAGGACCAACTGGTCAATGGTATATCGAAAACAGCCTTACTTCTATTGGTCAAACTGATCCAGTCGGGGAACTTAACTCGCGCCTTTGGAACTCGGGTATAGAATCTGATAAGCAGAAAGCTCGTGATCAAAAGCGTCGTCTTCACTATGTAACGAATGTTCTTGTTCTTCAAGATCCTTCTGCACCACAGAATGAAGGCAAGGTATTCATCTATAAGTTTGGTAAAAAGATCTTTGATAAAATCATGGATTCTATGCAACCAGAATTTGCAGATGAAAATCCTGTTAACCCATTTGATTTTTGGGAAGGCGCAGACTTTAAATTAAAGATCCGTCAAGTCGAAGGATATCGTAATTATGATAAGTCTGAGTTTGCTAGCCCATCTGGTCTATATGAAGGAAATGAATCCCAGTTGGAATCAGTTTATAACCAATTACATAATCTCAGTGAGTTTACAGATCCAAAGAACTATAAAACGTATGATGAGCTAAAAGCAAAGTTAATGCGTGTTCTCGGTGAAGAATCAACTGCAGGTGCTTATACTGTTAAACAGGAAAACATGATTAATGAACCTGCACCAGCACCTCAGCCACGTATGGCAGAGCCAGTAACGGCAGAGCAGATTGATACATCTGGTGATGAAGATACTATGTCATATTTTGCACGATTGGCAAATGACGACTAATTAGGTAAGCCAACCAATTACGCCTAGTCGCTGAATAAGATTCGGACAAAAGTTGGTACACAATAAAGGAGAAAGACTACTTCGGTAGTCGGGGATTAGGGAGCTTCGGCTCCCTTTTCTTTTATTTGGATAATAGCATATCTGATGCATCAATCGGGCTTTGTGCATTTCCTGGAACAAAAAATCCATTTGTTGTTGACGATGTTGATGTTGATGGTGCTAAAATAATTGGTGCAGATCCGCCTGGTCCAGGTGGGACTGCCGATCTTAATCCTTGAACGCCTTCATACTTTTCTGACCTAATATTTGTATCTGGTTTTATTACAAATTTCCCTTTATCATTTTTAGTATATCCAGCATATTCATATACAGAATCAGGAATACCCATAACTGCTAGTCGCGTAGGATCATACCATGCCCGTTCAACGTTCGGGTCAGGTAAAGTGTTTCTTAAGATATATTTTGTAAGTCGCTCAGACATACTACCAACATTAGCAGTAACTTGTCTAATTTTACTAGTAGGATTAGCAAATGCTTCTTTAAAGAAATTCTTTACTGCTTCCCATGCAGGATCAACCAATGCAGTTAGGCTAAACTCTTTTAGTTTTTTCGATGCATCTTCAAATCCTAGTTTATCAGCAAACCATGCCGGCAATTTAATAAACAATAAATCTATAGCCTCTGTAAACCCTTTAATAACTCCTTTTATACCACCTTCGATTCCCGATTTAATTCTATCTAATAATTTTTTATTCTTACCTTCCATAAATCCCTCATAAAATCCTACAAAGAAATCAATTGTAGAAATAATAATTTGGAAAAATGGTCTAAGTGCAAATCCGATTATCTTTTTAATAGGAGCTAAAATAGGATCAAGTGCTGATATAATTTTTTGGAAGAATCCAATTATGCCGCCGCCGGCCTCTCCACCACCTAATATCCCCTTTAAAGCTTTAAAATTAATGGTAGGAAAATATTTAGTAATAGAACCTATTTTACTAGATATACCATCAAAAAAATCTGTCATAGGTTTTAAAGCTTCAGCAATCTTGCCTCCTATGCCTCCTGATTTAGAATCACCAAAAATACTTTTAACAAGATTATTAGTACTAACAACCGGTTTACCATCTACACCAAGACCTAAAACTTGGTATATACCTTTTAAAAACCCGTCAGGTATATTTTTGAACAATGTTTTAGTTTCATCTGGAATAATTAAAAGATTTTTAAGATTTCTACCAAAGGTTGCTATACCTTTCCCAAAATCTTTAATGGAATCAAGAAAATTTTTATATCTAGTGTTCATCGCCTTTCCGGTGGCAACTAAACCCTTTGCAATTTGTCCTATTCTTAATGCTTTAATTGCTTCATCTAGACCTGCCATTGATGCTGCAAGACCTGCTAGAGTAGTTCCTATTGCACCAAGACCCGTTAATCCACCAAGTAGTCCTAAGCCTGGACCACCGCCGGTACTAGACCTCGGCTGGGGTATTGGCGGCAACTTTTTTTTGGCTTCTCTTTGTGTTTCCAAGTTCTTCAATTTTTGCATGCTCATCATACTGAAGAATCTATCAAATCTTATACCGATCTTAGTAAGCTCAAGTCGAGTGCCTTCATGACCTAACTGATTTTCTATATTATTTTCTTTTAATTTTTGAGTTACGTCATCTAGAGTTGCCATTATACCCGTCCCTGTTGTTCCTGCCTTGCTTGTTCTTCTTTTAAATGGTTGATTAGCATATCAAGATATACTTCTCTTTCCCATGGTATCATATGGTCTATCTCAGTCAACGAATAGCGATAATGGTGCATTAACTGAAAATTCGTCCTATAATAATTTACAAGCGTCTCATGAGATAGACCTATGAGAAAAAACTTTGCATTCCTTCTACTACAATATTGTTTTGATGATTACATTTTTTACAAGAGAAAGCTACATCATGTGTTAGCTTAGGCATTTTTTCTACGTATTCTCTTACCTTAGTAAATTGCTGATTGTTCATAGATTCTATAAAGGAATCTAATTCTTGAGCAGTCTGATCTTTAGCAGAGAATCTTTCTTCATTTGTTTTTATAACATCAATACTTGATCTAATTAATCCAAAGATTTGATCTACACTTGATTCTGAAGAAAGAATATCGTCTCTAACTATACTATCGAAGGTAGGCCATTTCATTTCAAGAGAAATCTGGCTATCCAATTCGATAGTATTAGAGATGTCTGGTACTTCTATTTCTACATCATCAATATTTAATGTAATATCATTACTAGATTCACATTCATTACATTTCATAACAATAGTCGATGTTTCACCTACGCTTTTAGCTCGTATTTTTAAAAACATATATTCGATATCAAATGTAGTTAATCTTGTAGTATCGATATCTTCAGTTACACAAGCTTTAATAGTATTAATTACTGTATTCAGAATCTGTTTCTGATCATCAGATTCTAAAGCCATTAATAAAATCTTTTCTTCTTTGACTAAGAATGGTCTAAAGCTTACACTTTTTTTCATTGATGGTATAATTAAATCATAATTTGGGGAATCATTTAATCTTGGTAAAGCCATTATGCACTCTTTCTTTTCCACACGTCATTCGCATTTACACGAATCATTTTTTTATTTGTCTCATTCTTATTTGGGTTTTCAATAGTTAGCATTACATTTTTGCCGGCGTGCCATGCATTTACCTTTGCAATCATTTGTGCTGTACTACCAACCCATTCTTTTCTTGCTTGTTTACTCCACCTAGGATCTTGGGATCTGCGTTCTCCCTTAGAAACCTGATGGGCTCTTTGTCTTTTCTTTGCCATTTAAATCACCTATCCAAAATTTAAGCCACCGCTTACGAAGTTTTGTAGACCAGCCTTAATTGGTCTCCATTTAGTATAAGATAGATCTACTTGAAGTTGTACTAATCCATCTAATTCGTTTGATAATTGAACTGCGCCAATTGTTGTTGGGAAAGCATCTTGTAATTCTACGGCATATATTGTACCTCCACCAATTTCTAAATTACCCTGGAGTGGACCAATATTAGCACTGAAACCTTTTCTAGCCTTTCTCAACTGATGTATCTTTACTGTCTTAGCATAATCCTGTTTATAACCTACTTCACCTGTATCCTGATTCAATACAAGATCTGTCCAGGCATCAAAATATGTTTTAATACCATAATCATTCATCAAGTAAAATGTTAAGCTAACCTCTTGAACTGCATATCCATAGGCTACCTTTTGAAATTCCATACCGATTCTTCTATCTGTTGTAAGAATCTGTTTACCAGGCAATGTAGCATTTGAACATAAAATATTCATTTCTCTACTAGTAGGATTACCTGTATTTAAAATTCCTGGTATATTTGGTATTGATGGTAATAGATTTGCAAGAAATCCACCTAGTCCACCAAACCCACCAGAGCCAACTGGAGGTAGCTCAACCAAAAACTGATTTGCTTGTGCAAATCCAAGCTTTGAAGTAGCAACAGATTTTAGATCGTCAATTGATGCCATTACATCTTTCCTCTTGAATCTCTATAAACAGTACCTGAACTTGCCTTTCTGAAATCCTGTGTCGGAAGAAATGTAGCAATTTCCCATTCTGGTTTATCTACTAAAGCAAATCTACTTTTTACATGTTTTGTTAAATATCTATGGATAGTTGGCTTAATAAATTTCATAGGTAATTCTCCTTCACCCAATAAAGCATCTAAGGCTTTAGCTCTGAGTACAGGAGGAAGATAGTGTAAATTTAAGCCGTAGAATCCACCCTTTGCTGGTCCCATCATAATAACTAATGGGAATGCATCGTAATAGGGTAAAGTATCTTTATATTTCGGATCATAGAAATACATGTACATATTACCGTACGGTGCTGTCTTTGGCCTATTCCTTAATGCAATTTCTTCTTCTCGCATAAGATCAAGACGATTTACGCGCCCGAGCGCGACGGCCTTTTTACGGAACCACTCAATAGACTGTTTAGTCCGTGGGGTAATACCAGCACGGAATGCTTCAATTTCTAGATCTTTAAATAAGTTGCTCATACGAGTATTTATATTGATTTATTCAATAAATGTTAATCCTTCCACTCTTTAGGTGCTGCATTCACATTCTTTGGAGGTTTAACACGAGGTTTTGTATTCTTCCTTTTTCTATATGGTGCTGCCTTTTTTAATGGTTTTTTTATTTTACCAGGCATCGGTTTAGCAAGAAGTTTCATCTCTTGCAATTTCTTTTCAGTCCATATTTCAAACGTCCAGCCACGATCCTCTGCATATTCCTTTGCGGCTTTCCACTTATTCATATTCTTAACATAAGTTAATCCTTCATAGATATATCTTTTTGTACGTCTTTCACCTGAAGGCGGCTGTGTTTCTTTTTCTGGTTTAATTTCGATAAGTGTTGTTTTATTATTTCTCCATGTGATTTTAAGATCTACAAAATATCTGTGATATCTTTTATCAACATCGTAGAAATAAGGTATAACTGTTTCTTCAGAAGCCCAACTCTTGACCTCTATATTAAGATCACACCATTTAAAGACTTTTCTTTCCCAAGAGGATCTGTATATGATATTAGTCGGATCGCCGGCATACTTATCTCGATTAACGACTTTATATCTTCCTGAATGTGCCATAATTCCATATAAATAAGATTAAATCTTTCTTATTATCTATAGGACTTTTCAAATGGCAGATACATGGATCGTTGACAATCTTCAAAGTTCAAGACAGCCTGTTGTTTTAAACAACAGTATTGTAAGATCTAGTTTACTACAAAGCAACACGGTATTATCGTATCCTATAAAGAAGGATGAAACTTATCAAGGTAGGATTCGCTTTACTGTAAAAAAAGCCGATAGACTTAATCCTGGTAGCGGTATTAATAAGTTACTAGAAGCAGTTGGTTTTGACAATGTATCCAGGACAGGCTCCAGCTCCAATAATAACAAAGGTAAAAGTGATGACGACCCGATACGTTTTAATAATTCAGTAGATCCGGGTTTATCTGCGGAACAGGAACAACAAAAACAACAACAAGATGCCGGAGCTGAAGGTGCAGCATTAGCTTCTACATTATCAGATGGATTTAGGGGTATAAAGTATACAATAGATACCTCTGCGCCTGTTATTGATTTATACATGCCAGCTGGAAATATAGTTATGAATGAAGGGGTTCAATATGACACCACTAACCTTAATCCCATGGGAGCCGCGGCGATGGGAGGACTACAGTCTGGGGACACTATAGCGGGATCACTAGCTACCGGTCTTATGGAGGGACTCCGATCGATCTTTGATATGAGAGGCATCGATAATAATACCCTTGCACGATTAGCTGCTGGTAGATTGGCAGATAAAATACCAGGAGGTGTTGGTATTGCTGGTCAATTAGCTGTACAGGCAACAGCAAATCCGAATACAAGAGCATTATTTCGAAATGTAAATTTACGGGAATTTAATTTTACTTTTAAATTTATTGCAACCTCTCCAACTGAAGCAAGAACTGTAGAAAATATTATAAGACATTTTAGGACTGAAATGTATCCCGAATCTATTGAAGCTGCTGGTATACCTATTGGATATAATTTTCCTAATGCATTTGGAATAAGTTTTTCTTATAAAGGTGCAAAGGCTAGAATACCAAAATTAGAAACTTGCTATTTAAGAAATATACAAACGTCATATAATCCTACAAGTGCTACCTTCCATTCTGACGGGCAGCCAAATGAAATTGATTTAACATTAAACTTTGTTGAAATTAGGACTCTTCATAAAAAAGATATACTAGGGGACTTCGGATGAGATTTTTTAAAGATTTTGAAAAGGTACGATATAAATTTGGTAACGAAGCCTCAAATATACTTTTCCAGAATATAACTACCTATACGGACATTATTGATCAGATTAAGGACGATGCTTCTTTTTATCAATATGAGCAGATTCATGAAGGATTTCGACCTGATCAGGTTTCTATTCGTCTCTATAATTCTCCTCTTTATCATTGGACCTTTTATTTAATGAATGATAACCTTAGGCTACAAGGCTGGCCGCTTACTAATAGAGAGTTAGAAGCAAAGATTAAAAAGGATTATGAAGGAACAGCAATTACTACCAGGGATAGCTTAAATGGTATTTTTACTCTTGGTAGGACTTTAACTGGAGCACAATCAGGATCCTCTAGTAATATCATACATAGGAATGTAGAATTTGGACAAATTGTTGTGCAAGCTAATGACTTGGAATTTGAAGTAGGAGAATCATTGGTTGTAAATTATCCAAATCCTATTGATCCTCAGAGTATTGTAACCGAAACCGTAACTGTTCATTCATATTCAGAATATTATAATGCCGCTCACCATTATATTGATGGAAGCGGAAATTGGACAGATATTGATCCTTTAATCGGTCCGGGTGTGCAATTAACAGAGGTTACGAATTTCGAGAATTATATTAATGAAAATGAAGCTTTAAGATCTATTAAGGTTATTAGACCTAATGTTATTAACGATATACTTTCGGCATATAAGAAATCTATAAGGTCATAAAATGGCAAACGGAGAAACCCAAAGCTCATACCAATTTGAATCTGTGCTATTTTTTGCAGATAGATCCCCAGATAGTATACCAGTCGATATTAAAAATTCTATATCTGACCTTGAGATCTTTGAGCATATAGAAAAACCTTATCTAACCGGCCAAATAGCTTTTGTTGATAATAATAATCTTATAGCAGCTATGGACGTCCAGGGTGGGGAAAGAATAGTTGTTAATATTAGGCCAACTAATCTTGAAGAAAGAGCCAAGATTATAACTAAAACCTTCCGTATAGAAAAAATAATAGGATCTTATAAAGCCAATGATAAGAATGAAACAATATTTTTAAAATTAGTAGAAGATATTGTTTATACTTCAAGTGTTAAGAATATTAATAAATCTTATCAAGGAACTCCAATATCTATTATGGCAAATATACTTTCTACATTTTTAAAAAAGGAGGTTGTAAGCTCTATTGACGAATATAAAGGGAAAATGAAAGTTATTGTTCCTAACCTACATCCAATTGAAGCAGCTTTATGGATTAGAAATAGAACGACTAGTAGTGATGGTTTACCTTTTTACGTATATTCTTCATTTGGTGATCAATTTCTTCGTATAGTAGATTTAGGGACTATGCTAAGAAGGCGGCCAATTAATATAAAGAACCCTTATGTATACTGGCAAAATGCAGCTAATACTTTAGGATCTTTTACTACTTTCACCTCTATACAGAGTTATAGGCAAGAGGAAAATGAAAATCTACTTCGACTTATTCGATCTGGAGTAGTTGGATCTAAATATAGTTTTTATGATACTATGAAAGCAATTCCCCAAGATGTTAATTTTGCTGTAGACAATGATGTATTCTATACCCTAGCAGGTTCAGACTATTTTAAAGAGGGACAAGAAAGATTTAATTATGGTCCTGATTTTAAAATCGAAGAAAAAAAAATAAGTGAATATAATTCTAGAGTTATTTCCCATATAACAAATGGTGGGACATATGATGGTGCAGGCGGATTTAAAACTCTTCATCAGGAACCAGATGGCCCTTCACATAAGAAAAAAGTTATAGCAAATTCCTTAAGGAATTTTATGACCAAAACTCCAATGGTGATACAGGTTAGAGGTCAAGATTTTATAACTCATGAGGAACATGTCAGCGGCTATTCACATTATACTACGGGAAATGTTATAAGAATTCTTTTTAAAGATAATTCTTCTGATGATCCAGACGAACCTAGATTTGATAGAAAAAAATCAGGAGACTATATAATCTATGCTGCAAAACACATGATTAAGGCTGAAAGATACGATGTTAGTCTATTATGTGCTAAACTAGCATCATTTGTTGAGGAACCGAGTATACAATGATACCAACGACTTCAGATTTTTATGGTGATTCTACTAGATGGTTTATTGGAACTGTTATTTCCATTAATGACCCGTTAGAACTTGGTCGAGTAAAGGTTAGAATATTTGGCGTTCACACCGCAAATATAGATGATATACCGGAAGAGGATTTACCATGGGCTCAAGTAGTAACCCCTACAACTGAGGGAGGAAGTTCTGGTATTGGTACTAATATTGGTATTAAACCTATGGCTCAGGTATTTGGTGTTTTCCTAGATGGTACCAATTCACAAATACCTTTGGTTGTTGGATCAATACCTAAATTTGAAACAGGCAGGATTAATGTAACAGAGGAAACTGCTCAAAGAACTTTAACTGGTAATACAAACATTGAAAAAGCTTATGTATTCTTTTTATCACCCGAAGGAGGTTCTTTTACAGTACAACAAACCTGTGGAATTATTGGAAATCTGATGGTAGAATCGGGAGCTAATACAAACAGAGGAGATCTAAATCCATTAGCATTAAACTCAAGTGAAGGCTCCTTTGGAATTGCGCAATGGAATCCCTCTAGTAGAGCTGGTAATCGACTTGGTGCCTTAAAAGAATTCTGTTCAGAAAGAAAATATAATTTTAGGGAATTATTGCCACAGTTAGAATTTATAAAACATGAATTGTACTCCTATCCTTATTTTGGTTTAGGACTATTGAGGAAAACCCAAACTGTTGAACAAGCCTCAAGGGTCTTTGAGGCATATTATGAAAGACCTGCTCCAGGAAGTACTGATAGTAGAATTAAATTTTCTGAAGAGATATTAGAAAAGATGGAAACTTAGAATGCCAATTGAAAGAGCCAGAAAAACTAATACGATTACCCTTGGTAGTATACCAACTTCAATTAATTCTGTGCAAGTGAAAAGAGGTGACAAGCCGTTTTTTACTAGTGTGTTTGACTATGAATTAGTTGAAAAAACTATTTCGTTAAGAAAAGCTTATGATGAGATTAAAGTAGATTACACCGTAGAGGAAATTGTAGAATACGATCCACAATTGGCAAAGGAAATATTTAATTTCGATCTTCGTAGTCTTGAAGAAATTGCTTCATTAGCAGAAGTTGAAGCCAAGGCATTAAATTCTCAAATTGAAAGACTTTCAGCAGAAGGAGCGCCAACAGGAGATATTATAGGTTCAGTACTAGGGGGATTTAAATCCTTAACCGAAAATTTTAAACAAAATATTGGTGTAAGTGATGAACCAGTAGTTGCTAAATTAACAGAAAGTGTTCCTAATATACCAGTTACAACTCTTTCTACTAAACAATCTGAAATTGAAACATTAACCGGAAAACCGGTTTCTTCCGCTCTGTTGAATGCTGTTACAGTTGCGGGTAATCCTAAATCAATTAGAAGCGCATTAAGTGGCGTATTTTCGGCTACTGATACTAATATGAGACAAGCATTAGAGGAAAGTTCTGCAGTTCCGGAAAAAGTGTCCGAATCAGTAAAAAAAGAAATACCTACTGAAATAACTGCAGAATCAAAAAAGATTGTTCGGAGAATTATGAGAAACCTAGATAACCCAGTGCAATCTGAAAGTGAGCTTGGGTTTGGAAACCTAGGTAGTAGCTTTGGTAACTTACTTGCTGCAGTCGCCGGTAAAATTAAAGGTACTGGATCGGCTAATAAGTTTGGAGAAGTTGTTACTTCAGTTCCCGATGGGTTTATAGTACCTGAAGGATATGATGTACCAAGTAATATAGTAGAAGAAAATGGCGCATCAAATCTAAATAAATTAATAGCAAAACCTAATAATACTAATAAGCAAATAAAAATCTCAGATATCCCTTTTAATGCTATTGCCCAAGGTAATAAGTTCTTAGGTGCTCTTACTCCAGAAACTTATGTATTCGAAAATATTGATACAAAGGAAGAATTAGAATTTGATCTTAAGAAAAATCCTCGGAAAATCACTACCCTTGTTGTAGATTGGTCTAAGACTTGGAGTAATAATTTTTATAAGGCTAAAGATATCCATGTGCAGGAAATACAAAGGTCAGTGTCACAATTTGGGGCGCTTTATCCAGTTCAGCAGGGTGTTAAATCGGGTATACAATGGCACTATGTTATACAAAAGGATGGTACCATACAAAGGGGTAGGCCTATATCTATAGATCCTGGACCACAAACAAAATGGAATAAAGGGACAATATACGTAGGATTTGTTGCAGGATATACAGTTCCAAGTAAAGTACCAAACTTAGATTTATATCTTAACTCAGGATCTATTACTTCGGAACAATGGAGTTCATTCGGGGCATTCATAGACACTTACTATAAAATTTATCCTGGCGGGGAAATTGTTGGAAGAAGAGATATAGACAACGGATCTTCTGCACCAGGATTTGACGTAGAATTATATGTAAGAGGTCAGAAAAATAAAACTACTGTTTATGACTATGATATACGTCAAAAAGATGAACCTATTACTGAAGAAGAAGCTGTTAACTTGCTTCCTAAAAAGATATCCAGTCCTTCAGGTAAAGGAATTCCCCAGGTTATTCCTACAAAGGATATTCTTAAAAATGCTGGTAAAGAAATTGATGCAGCTACAGGGAAATTTAAATTACCGACTGAAGAAGAATTAAATTCACTAGCATCAACGCTTTCAAGTAAAATAAAAAATTCAAATATTCTTTCTAGAGATCAAAGGGCTTTTGGTGAAAGTTCTATACAAAATTTCATTAGTGGTAGCACTCAACGAAACGATGCTATAGAAAAGAATAATGTATTGCTTGGAAATATAGATGTACTTGTACAGGAAATAGATAAGAATCGATCTGATCTGATAAACAATGGTTACATTTATAATTCTGAAACTAATTCATGGAGTAAAAAATAATGGCTGAATATGATACAGTAGGGGTTGAGGAAGACGGATTTAAAGATCCCTCTAAAGTTTTTCCTAAAAAAGAATATATTAATGTAGCTTCTACTAACTTAGCTGCTAGAGGTATTATTCGTAATGAGCTTTATACTGGGGGAGGGGATCGTGGGATTGATCTAGATCTAAATGATACTATAGCTTCACAATACCCCTTAAATCAAGTAAGAGAAACTATATCAGGTCACGTTACAGAGATTGATGATACTCCTGGCGGAGAAAGAATGCTATTTAAGCACAGAACCGGCGCCGGCGTAGAATTAAGAGCTGATGGAAGTGTTATAATTAGTTCAGTAAAAAACACCATTCGAATCTCTGGTGGAGATGAAAAAGTTATTATTGAAGGCGATGGAGAGATATCATATAATGGTAACCTGACATTAAACGTAAGTGGTGATTTTGATCTTAGGGTAGGTGGAGATTTTAATGTCAATGTTGGTGGCGATGAAGATAAAGATATAAAAGGATCATATCGTCAAAAGGTACATAGGAATCATGAGACAACAATTAAAAAGAATAAATCAAAATATGTATTAGGTTCTGAGACTGAAACAATTTATGTTGACAAAAATTCATTCGTAAGACAAGATCTGAATGTTTTTATTGAAGGAGATACTAATCACTTTACTGGTGGTATTCTTACAATGACTGCTGAAGATGAAGTTGTACTTTCTTCTCCAAATATTAATATCGGAGCTTCATCATTGACCGTTATCGGTGATAGTGGTACATTCGGTGGGGATGAAATTGTATATTATGGGAAGACAGCTCATATAGATCGAGTCAATACTACATCAACACATTCAACTGCAATGTATGCTACTACATTCCATGGATCTTTAAATGGTAAAGCATCATTTGCTGCTGCCGCAGACCAAGCTGGGTCAGCTCCATTGGGACCTGGGTCTGGTGGTGGATCACAAACAATTGATAATACAGAAGCAACAAATAAAACTACTGTCGAAGTAGATAATATTATTATAGACGATTACTTAAATGTTTCTAATAAAGGCGTTCGTAGGGTTAAAGTAGATTATGGCGACGGTCTTAAAAACCAAATTGATAAAACAGTAGATTACGGTGGAATATCAGCAAGACGATTAACAACACCAGAAGTTCGGTCTAAATTAAGAGATCCTATTACAATAGCAAATGAAAAATTTATAGGGTCTCAAATAGCAGAAGGTAAATTATCAGCATCTTATATTAGACCAACACCTACATCTATTGGTAGAACAGTATCGAATGAACCTGGTATCAAGAGGGGTAGTACTCCAATTGGGAATTCTTCGAAGGGTATTAATAAGAGGTTTACGTCATCATGAAGTATGTACCTGATCCATATTATAATCCAGATTTTCAGGATAAGATTACATCTCGTACTAAATTAGCGCCTGGTATTACTATGGCTAAATTTCTAGGTGGTTATGCTGACCCAGTAACTTTAGATTACATAACCACTGAAGAAGAAAAGAAAAGAATAGCAAGACAGTTATTAATGCATGCTGATGCTATGACTACTGTAAGGCAACCTGATGGAGAATTTTCTGATCATAGACTAATTGTTGCTGAAGGATTATATAGACCAGAACCCTTAGAAAAACTAGATATCGACAGCATTAATTATTTTATGAAAACCGGTCAGGCTGTTGTTTATGAATTATTAAACAAAGAAGGTAAAATTAATCCTTCGAAGACTTTTGATCTAGCTGTATATTGGAAAGATAATTTAAATTTTGATAAACTCATTTTAGACTATGATACTTACGATCCCAGCGGTATTCTAAATGTACAAATTATTCTCATTCTTCCTAAAATTATTTCGCCCTGGAATGTAGAATATTCTAATATTGTAGAAACTCGGTTTAATAATTTTGTACAGGCAACTAATGAATTAGTTGAATGTAAACTCAATTCTACTGAAAATATTCAGGTGTATTCATAATAAATAGAGAGATAAATACGATTAACTATTAGAGAAAATACAAATGCCCTTAAGATCTTTTTCAATTGAAGACGGAAATATAAGTACTAGTACACTTAATGTGGCTAGGAAAAAAGCTTTTAGTGACATAGATCTGTCATTTGCATTAAGACCAGATAAAGATGTTTATAAGAAAACAGATGCCGCGGCAGTAAAACAAGCAGTTAAAAATCTTTTATTAACTAGTTACGGTGAAAAACCCTTTTTTGCTGACTTTGGGGGAAATCTAAATTCTCTTTTATTTAATCTAGATACAGACTTTGATGATGAGCTTTCAGAAGAAATTATAACAGAAGCGGTTGAAAAATATGAGCCTAGAGCAAAGGTTTTAGAAGTTAAATCCTCTCTTCTGGGAGACTATAATTCAGCAAGTGTATCTGTTACTTTCCAGATTAGAAATACAGAACAGATTGAAACTGTGGAATTACAATTAACGAGGTTAAGATAAATGGCTACTACAATTAGATCTGCCGATCTGGATTTTGATACAGTTAAAGGTAGGCTTAAGGATTATCTGAAATCAAAAAGTGAATTTTCTGATTATAATTTTGAAGCATCAGGACTATCAAATATTCTAGATGTTCTAGCTTACAATACTCATTTTAATGGATTGACAGCAAACTTTGCCTTAAATGAATCATTTCTAAATACTTCTCAATTAAGATCGTCAGTTGTATCTCATGCAGAGGCTTTAGGATATACCCCTAGATCTTATACTTCTTCTAAAGGTAATTTGAATATTTCAGTTACTATAACAGATTCGAATAGACCTACATCTATTAATTTACCAAGAGGTACTTCTTTTACTGCAACTGTAGCTGGAGTATCCTATACTTTTAGAACTAGAGAATCATATTCTGCAATAGATAATGGTAGCGGATTCTATGAATTTAAAACATCAGAAGATAGTAATTCAATACCGGTATATGAAGGTATTGAAAAGACAAAAACCTTTTTCGTAGGGGAAACCGAAGAAACCCAAATATATGTTATGCCAGATGTTACACTTGATACAGAATCCTTATTAGTTAGGGTTTATGAAACAGCTGGATCTAGTACGTACGAAACATATACTAATTTGAAAAAAGCTATTCGTATTACTAGTAGTTCTAAACATTATCAGATAAAAGAAGTACCGAATGGTTATTACGAAATTCTATTTAGTGATGGTATTACAACGGGGAAAACCCCAACGGCTGGTAATAAAGTAGTAATTACCTATCTTTCAACGGTTGGTCCTACTGCAAATGGTGCTAGTGTATACGTCCCAACGGCTGACTTAAATATAGAAGGTACAGATTACCCTATTACAGTAGTTACTGATGCTGTATCATCCGCTGGTGCATTTAAAGAGGGAATAGAATCTATAAGACAAAATGCTCCTATCTATTTTGCTTCGCAGCAAAGATTGGTTACAGCGGAAGATTATAAGGCTCAAGTATTAGCTAATTTCAATGCATACATTGACGACGTTGTATCTTGGGGTGGTGCTGATAATGATCCTGTAGAATATGGTAAAGTATTTATTGGTATAAAGTTTAAGCAAGGTATTTCCGAATCAGTCCAGGTAGAAGTAAAAGATCGAATTGTAAATGAATTAACAGACAATCTTGCCGTCATGTCTATTGATACGGAATTTACAGAAACAGAGATTGCATATCTAGAATTACAAACGTTTTTTAATTTTGATCCTGATCTTACTAACTTGACCCCTAGAGCAACAGAAAATCTAGTATTTTCTACTATGCAGAATTTCTTTACAGTTAACCTCGCGAAATTCAACGAGGTGTTTAGAAGGTCAAAGTTAATAGGCGAAATCGATGATCTTGATGAAGCTATTCTTAACTCAAGAATAGTAGTTAAAGTACAAAGAAGATTTACTCCGATAACTGGACAATCTTTATCTTACAGTATTAAGTTCCCTATGACAATTGCTGCCCCAGATAACCTGGATAGGATTGTAACGTCGGGTAGATTTACCTTTAATAATAAAATATGCTTCCTAAGAAATAAACTAAGCTCTAATAAAATAGAATTAGTTAATATTGATAATGAAGTAGAAATAGATAATATTGGTGAGTATAATCAAGATACTGGTATAGTATTACTCCAAGGGTTTAATCCAACTGAACTAGAGGGGGGATCTTCTGAATTAAAAATATCAGTGACCCCTGCAAACCAAAGTACAATAAGACCGCTAAGAAATTACGTAATTCAATTAGATGAAGACCTATCATTTGCACAATCTCAAATCGATTACCAAAACACAGTATTGACCTTGTAACATGTCACATAAACTAATTAATTATGGCCGTAGGCCTGTTAACTTCAGAAATCGTAGTGTTAAGGAAGTACTGCCGGAACACTTTACTGAAGATTATCCTGACCTAGTTCAGTTTCTAGAATATTATTATGATTTTTTAGATTCTGATGGGGGATTTGATGAAGACATACAAGAGTTATTTTCTGTTAGGGATATAAGTGAAACTGATCTAGCAAGATTAGATCAAATGGTTTCTTCCTTAGGATCAGGCCTACAGAATACCGATAATTTTTTAAAGCCTAGATTTTCTATTAGAAGGTTTGCTGATCACTATAGAAATAAAGGATCTAGATTTTCAATAGAAGAATTCTTTCGAGCATTTTTTCAACAAGAGGTAGAGGTTGAATATCCAAAAAAAGATATTTTTACTATTGGTAGAGATGCAATTGGTTATGATTCACAGAAATTTATACAAGATTATGCAAGATACCAGATATTCTCAATATTAATTAAAGTTGGTCTTGGCATACCAACTTATAGAGAATTATATAAAAAGTTTGTTCATCCTGCTGGTTTTTATTTTGAGGGTATTGTTGCAGTAGAAGGTGAAGCAAATCTTGGTATAGGTACTATGCCATTATCTATTGCAGATTCTGCAGAACTTAGTCTTATTGGCGAGGCATCTATTGGATTCAGTCTCTTTAGTACAACAACCGGACTTATCGATAGCGAAGGAACTAACATTAGGTATGGTATAGATAGAACCCCAGCGGCATTTTCGGCCCTAACAATTACTCAGCTGAACAATTACTATCAAAGTATTGCTGAAGTTATTAGTCCGAATTCGTTTACTATGGATGACAGTGGAAATTCAGGTTCACCGCTTATGTCACTTACAACTGAAACTATGGACGCAAATATGTTTACAAGATATCTAAGTGATTCGAGTTATTAAGTATAAATAGATGTAAATATTCTGTATAGGATAGAAGATGACAAGACAAAATATCAATATCGGCACAGTTGCAAATGATGGTACAGGCGATACCCTCAGGCAAGCTGGTGAAAAGCTAAATGACAATTTCGTAGAGATCTATCAGAGATTTGGTGGGGATAGTAATATTCTTATGCCAGGTATTCAATTTGATAGTAACGGTATTATTTTTGAAGGAACAACCCTTGATAATGTCACTACTAGAATTACAGTTGTAGACCCTACATCTAATCGTATTGTAACTATTCCAGATTATACTGGGGAAATGATTGTCGATAGCGCCACGCAGACTATGTCAAACAAGACTATCAATGACGCTAGACTTGTACATCCTGATATTGCAGATTCCGCCGACGCTACATATTTTTATTCATTCACACCAATTGATGCTAGTTTAATGTCGAAAAACATTAATCTGAATCTTCCTTCTCTTTCTGATAGTGATACAATAGTTACAAATACATCAGTATCTACTATGTCAAGTAAAACATTAACAGCTCCTACAATTATTGCGCCTACAATTGGTAGTAGAATAGATGATTCGAATGGAGCAGAAATTATTATTTTGACGGCTGCGGCTTCGGCAACCAATGAAATAACTATATCAAATGGAGCTACTAATACTGGCCCTACTATATCAGCTTCTGGAACAGATACTAATATTAATTTAAATATTAACCCTAAAGGGAATGGCTCAGTTGAGATTGGGAAAATAGCGCTAGACCATAACGATCAAACTAGCAGCGGCGCTGTTGATCCTACCTCGTCATATACTGTATTTAACCAAGGTACTCCTATCGCAGCGTCTTTAGCAAATGGTACAACAACTGGTGAAATGAAAATCATGTCTAATAAAGGTGCCGGTCTAGTAACAGTAACACCAACTAGCTTTCCACAAGGTAACTCTTTTTCGATCGCACAATATGGTGCGTGTCAATGTATATGGGATGGAACAAATTGGCTTTTGATCGGCGCGGCAGATTCTGCAGATGCGTATATTTCGATTAATTAATAGGAAATTAAAATGACGGCTATTGTAACAAATCGGTTAAAAAAAGACCTACTTGAATCAGTTTATAATGAAATTGTTAATCTAACAGACAATTACTACGTAGCGGTTGGTCGTACAGAACAATGGGATAGCTCTGATACTGTTCCTGATCCTAGAAATAGTCTCAGAGATGAACGTAATTTCAGACTATCTATGCAGTCTATTAAAAAGATTACAGACGTTTCATATGTGATTCCCCGGTATAATTGGTCAACGGGAACGATTTATAATTCGTGGGATGACGATCTAGCAGGTTTACCAGTAAATTCTTATTACGTATTAACAGAAGACAATCAGGTATATGTATGTCTTCAATCTGGTAAAAATGCACAGGGAACGGTAGTTGCATCTACAGTAAAACCTACTGGTTCATCAACAAGGCCCATAAAAACTTCTGATGGTTATGTGTGGAAATTCTTATATGGTTTAACTGGCGCAAATTCAAGTAAATTTCTTTCTGCTAATTTCCTACCAGTTCAATATGTTAATGATTCATCTGGATCCCCTGCAATTAACGCAGCTCAAGCACAACAGGCATCTGTACAAGAGGCAGCATCGAAGGGACAAATTTTAAGTATCCTGGTAACTGATGGTGGTACTGGATTTACTTCTACCCCGACGGTTAATATTCGAGGAGATGGAGTTGGGGCTTCAGCAACGGCATTTGTATCAGGTGGTTCGATCGTTAAAATCGATTTGGATTCATCATCAGATAGCACAATGACTATGGGACATAGCTATAATTTTGCTGATATTACCCTTACCGGTGGTGGTGGGGGTACAGGCTTTGCTGGAAGAGTAATTATTGGCCCTGATTCTGGTATCGGTGCAAATGCTGTTAAAGATCTTAGAAGTACTTCTCTTTTATTTAATATCAAGCCGGCCGGGGATGAAAATGAAGATTGGCTTATTAATGATCAGGATTATAGACAAGTAGGTCTTATTAAAAATCCTAAAAATAATAATAGTCCTGACTCAGATTATACTGCTGTTACTGGTAGAGCACTAAGATATCTACTTCTTACCTCACCATCGGATGCAACTACTTTTACACGTGATGTAACTATTACCGGTACTAACTCTGGTGCAAAAGCAATTATTGATGATATAGATAGTGATAGATTATATGCTCATCAATCTGAAGCTACTGGTTTCTTACCATTTAATGAAGGTGAACCTATAACTGGTGGTGGTGCATCTGGTACACTGGTTAGTGAGGGATCTGATGCAGACTCAGATGCTTTTTATGATGATGATGTAGATAGATTTTCCGGAGATTTACTCTATTTAGAAAATAGAGCAGCAGTAGCAAGAACAGCTGAACAAACAGAAGATATTAAAGTTATTATTACGCTATAAGGTAAAAAAAATATGGCTACTACTCTTACTAATGCAACTTTTTCGAATACCTATAAAGATGATTATACAGATAGCGATGGCTATTATAGGATCTTGTTTAATAGTGGACGAACCCTTCAGGCGCGCGAGCTTACACAAGCGCAAACCATTATTAATAACCAGATTAAAAGAATGGCATCTGACATATACGTAGAAGGTTCAGTTATAAGTGAAGGTAGCTTAAATCCAAATCCCCTATACGAATTTGTTAAATTAAATACTTCTGTTAACGCTTTACCCTCATCATATAATGATTTAATTGGTACCTCATTTACTGGACAGACAAGTGGTGTGGTAGCAAAGGTTATTGAAGTAGTACCTGTAGAAGGGTCAGATCCTGCTACTCTATATGTTCAATATACTAATACAGCATCATCGCCGGCTGCAACGACAGCGCCAATTAGATTTAATCCCGGAGAAAATATAGACAACGGTAGTACAACTTTATCTATCCAAACTACTAATACTGTTGCAAACCCAGCATTGGGGGTTGGATATAGAGTTTCTGTTGGTGCTGGGGTTTATTATGCTAAGGGATTTTTTATCTTTACTGAAGCACAGTCAATTATTCTTTCAAAATATACTGATGATCCAACTGCAGAGATTGGGTTTAAAATTACTGAAGAAATTGTAACTACAGCTGATGATGTCGATCTATTTGATAATCAGGGCTCGACACCAAATCAGTCTGCGCCAGGCGCTGACAGATATAGAATACGTTTAACCCTTATTAATAAAATTAACTTGGCTGCAGATGAAAACTTTATACACGTGGCCACAATAGATGAAGGATCCGTAAGATCTGCAGTTGTTGTCTCAGACAGATATAATGTTCCAAATGAAGTAACTGCAATAAGAATATCTGAAAATTCTGGCGATTATATAGTTAGTCCTTTTTCCTTATTATTTGAGCCTGACTCAGCTGATATTGCATTCCTTAATATGAAAGTAAGTCCTGGTGTTGCAGTTGTAGAGGGACATAGAGCAGCTAGAAAGGTTGGGACTCATATTCGAGTACCAAAGGCTACTAGTACCCTAGAAATAAACAACGAGGTTACGCCTGTCGACTTCGGTAACTATGTTATAGTTAACCCTGTCGGAGGTACCAGCGGCCTTCCTAATATTAACGTATTCGAATTAATGAATTTATATGATGCTACTGGAGGTACAGGATCGGTAATTGGTACTACTCGAGTAAGAGCTGTTACAGAAGATGGTGCAAATCTTAAGTACCATCTATTTGATATTAAATTAAATTCAGGTCAAGCATTTCGTGATGTAAAAAGTATTGGTACTGGTTCAACAAATTATTTCAATCCTATTCTAGAGAGTAGTAAAGCGGTTCTTAAAGAAGTATCTAAAAATAATCTACTCTTTAACCTACCAAACATAAGACCCCAGACTATAACCGATTTGAATTTTACAGTGCAAAGAAGATTTGGTAGTTTAACTGCTGATGCATCAGGTAATATTTCTATGCCAACTCTTACTAGTACTGAAGCATATACAAACACCGGTGATTGGCTTATCGCAGATGTTGATAGTGATGTTTGGACAGGATCTACATCAGTAACTCTATCTGGTGATGCTACTAACGGTACTATTTCAGGTGGCCCAACAAATGGCGGATCTGGATATTCCGGTTCGATTGAAGTTTTAGCTTATGTTAACAAATCTGCAGGTAGTATAAGAAGTAAAACTTTAACTAGTAATTCTGTTACTAGAACAATGGATTCGGATGGTAACGGATTTAAATATTTAAGACTTGATAAAGCTGATATCTATGATGTTCAAGAGGTAATAGATGCTAATGACAGTAGCATCAGTTACGCAAATAGATTTACTTTAGATAATGGTCAAAGGGATAACTTTTACGGCCTAGGTAAGATGGTCCTTAATAGTGGTAATTCTGCCCCTGGCTCAAATATTCATATCAAATATCGATATTTTAATCATGGTACTAGCGGAGACTTTTTTGCAGTTAACTCCTATTCTGGGCAAGTAAATTATGGTAATATACCTGATCATACTTTAGCAAATGGGCAGAAAGTCCAATTAAGAAATGTCTTAGATTTTAGATCAGTTCAAGATTCTGCTGAAGGATATACAAATAGTTCTTTAGGGGCAAGAGTCAGTCAGCTACCTCAACCAGGAAATCTTGTCTCCGGTGATGTAACATATTATCTTCAACAGGCAGGTAAATTAGTAATCGATACCCAGGGGCAATTGATCTATGTTAAAGGCGAAGAAGCCTTTGAACCTCGCTTTCCAACAGCTCCAGACAGAACCTTACCACTATATAATATTAGGTTTGGCGCTAATACACTAAATGATTCAGATGTAACAGTAAAAAGAATAGATCATAAAAGATTTACTATGAAAGACATCGAGTCTTTAGAAAAAAGAGTTGATGCTATTGAAGAATTAGCTTCTTTAAGTTTACTTGAAATTGCTACCTCTAATTTCGAGGTGTTAGATTCTGCTGGGTTAAATAGAACTAAGTCTGGTGTGGTAGTTGATAATTTTACTACACATGTTCTTTCCGCTACAAACTATGGCGATTATCGAGCTTCAATTGACCCCTTAAGAATGAATATGAGACCTTCATTCAATGAAGACAATATTAGATTAATTTACGATTCTGACAAATCTATTAATACTATAAGAAAAGGCGATAATGTATATCTTAAACACACCGAGAAAGCTTATATTGATCAGTCTTTAGCTAGTAAAGCAATTCAGATTAACCCGTTTTCGGTTATTGTGTATGAAGGGGTAGCTACCCTTTCACCAACCTCGGATGAATGGAAAGATGTGGTATATACAGCACCAAGAATAGTAAGTGGTGGAACCCTTCTAGATACAAAAAATGCCGTAGGATGGAAAAAATGGGAATGGAACTGGGGTGGTACAGCTCTAGAAGATCTAGTTGTTGGATCCAAGGAATCTAAGAAAAATGTCAAAGGTAATACTACAACAACTTATGTTAATAAGGTAGCCTCAGAGGAAACCATATTAGAAGTTATAGGGGATAAAGTAGTTCAACTTATTGATATCCCTTGGATGAGATCTAGGAAAATATATTTTAAAGTAGATGGTTTAAGGCCTAATTCAAAGGTGTTTGCTTTCTTTGATGAAAAATCGGTTGCAAATTGGGTAAGATCTGAACCATTTGAGTTTTATTCAGATGGTTCAACGGATTATGGAAACACTAAAAATAACGCAACTGAACATCCAGATGGTCCAACTGCCCTTCAAACAGATGCAGAAGGTAGTATTACTGGATCATTCTTTATTCCAAATAATAATACAATAAGATTTAGTACTGGTATAAGACAATTTAAACTTCTTGATATTAGTATTAATAAAGAAGAGGATGCTCTTTGTATTGCTCGAGCAAATTATGCAGCTAAAGGTACTTTAGAAAAAAGAAGAGAAACAATACTTTCCACTCGTTTGCTTGTAATTCAAGGAAGTAAAAAGAGTGTAACTAAAAAACCACCAAGCGGCGGCGGTGGCGGCTTCGACGGATATGAAGGTGGAGATGGTAACGGCGGCGGAGCACCTGACTGCGGCTCTCCCGATGATGGAGGCGGAGGAAATGGAGGTTCTTGTGATGCCGGCGGCTCCTCCGGCGGAGGCGGAGGCGGAGGCTCTACAGGCGGTGGATGTTTTGCAGCCGGAACATTATTTAGAATGGCAGACTATTCATTAAAACGTATCGAACACATTGTACCTGGGGATATAATGTTAGGTGGCGGATCAGTATATGCTATCATGCAAGGAGACGGCATGCGTGAAGAATGGTATAATTATAATGGAGTACATGTTACCGGAACACATCCTGTATACCATAATGGTACATGGGTAAGAGTACACGAAACAAATTCACCAAGAGTAGAAAAACAACCAGTATACTATAGTCTAATGAATGGTAAACATCTTATGATATCAGAAGACGGTCACACATTTACCGACTTTGTAGAAATTGATTCTGAAATCGGTGGAAGAAGTGAATGGATGATAGATATGTTAAATGATACACAAAAAGGTAAGGTGGCATAATGGCAACAAATACACAAGGTTATCAAATTAATAAAAACCCTATTGCTCAGTCATTTTATGTCGATACAATAGCTGGCATATTTGTAACTAAAATTGATCTTTTTTTTGCTACTAAAGATCCTGATTTTCCAGTTAACCTACACCTCAGAACAATGACAAATGGACTTCCGACATTCGATGTTATACCAGGTTCAAATGTTGTTAAAAGTGGTGGCTCTGTTAATACTTCTGTCGATGCTACTGTAGCAACTACCTTCCAATTTGATGAGCCACTATACCTTCAGGGTCAAACTGATTATGCTATGGTAATTACAGCTAATTCGCCTGATTATAAAGTATATGTAGCAGAAATTAATGAATTTTTAATTGGATCTACGGAAAAAAGAATTGACAGACAACCTATTCTTGGAAGTCTATTCTTTTCCCAAAATAATGCTACATGGACACCAGCTCAAGCAAAAGACCTAACCTTCAAATTATACCAAGCAGATTTTGGAAGGAAGAGTGGAGAAATATTCCTAACAAATGCTGTGTTACCTCAAACCCTATTAACTTCAGATCCCATCACTGTAGTAACGGGCGATGCTACTGCTACTGTATATCAACCTATGCATGGATTGCAGGTCGGAGAAGATATTACTATCAGAGACGCTATAGCCACAGGAGGCGTAAATGCTTCTAGTATTAACGGGGCTAGAACTATTACTGCCGTAGATTGGACTGGATACCAATTTGAAATGGATTCTACAGCGGATTCAGATGTAATAGGCGGCGGTTCAAATGTATTATCAAGTAAAAATATACCATTTAACGTACTTTGGCCAAATATATCCCAGATTGTTCCAAAGAATACCAATATGACCTCTTGGATTCGAATGACTAAGAGTAAATCGTTTGCTGGTACAGAAACAGCATTTGTTAAAGAAACAGAATTTAGTACTATTGAAATAAATGCGACAAATTTTACTAAAATACCATTTATGGTAGCACATGATAGCTCAGAGAGCAACGAATTGGCAGGATTAAAATCCTTGGACGTTTCTTTGCCTATGATAACCACAGATTCCGATGTTAGTCCTATGTTGGATTTACAAAGAGCTTCTGTTACTTTAGTTTCGCATATTATTGATAGGCCAGATTCTGTAGCCAGTGACGGATTTAATACCCATTTTAATTTTGTAAATGAAACCGAACCAAATGGTGGATCTTCTGCAGCAAAGCATATTATGGAACCTATTACTTTAGATCAGGATGCTGTAGGGCTAAAGATTATTCTATCTGCTTATCGACCACCTTCAACCGATTTCTTGGTATATTACAGAACAGCAACTGGCGATGAAAATATCATAGAAAAATACTGGACACTTCAGCCGGAAGAGACTAACAACCCCACGGATGAGATTTCTGTAAGAGAATATCGATACACCCCTGGGGGGATAGGGGGTAGCTTACCTGCCTTTACTCAATTCCAAGTAAAGATTGTTATGAGATCTACTAATACGGCAAAGGTACCACTATTTAAGGATGTAAGAGTTATAGCATTGAGTGTATAATGAAGGATAATTATATAGAAATTCCAGATGCTCCCGGACTAGTAAGGGATCAGAATACTACCGCTTTATTAAATATAAATAGATCTGAGGTAGAACAAGCAAGAGAAAGAAAAAAACTTCGTAAACAAAAAGAGAAAGAGTTCGAAGAATTAAAAAATGAAGTTAGTGAAATTAAGGGATTACTTCTTAAACTTATAGAGAAACAGTAATAATGGCAAAAGCAACGATAAATCTTAGCGATAATATAGCTACCTGGGTCACTAAGGCAAATACTACTGTCAACAGAATTGGTGATCTTTCATTATTAACAACTAGCCAAGACTCAAGCTTAGTTGGAGCTATTACCGGGTTAGATAGTGATATCAGAGGGCTTCTTGATTCGAATCTGCAAGCCTTTCAAAATGCTGATAGTGATATCAGAGGGCTTATTGATTCGAATCTGCAAGCCTTTCGAAATGCTGATAGTGATATTAGAGACCTTATTGATTCCTCAGCACAAGTGATTTTAGATAGTGCCATTGGTGATAGAACTTTATTAACTACTGATGCTAAGGATAACCTTGTTGAGGCTATTAATGAACTTCAGCAAGAAATATCAATACTTGATTCTGATTTAGCCTTTAATAGTCCTATTGGTCTAGTATCGGATCTTAATACTGATACTGATAGTAATATAGTAGCTGCCATTAATGAATTACATTCGAATATAGATTCAAATTATGGGGCATTAAATCCTACAACTGTAAGATCTTTATTTACTACTCAAGGAGATGCCTATCTTTCCTATGATTCAGCTACTGGGGCAATTACTAGTAATATAGCAATTGCTACTACTAGTACAGTAGGACTTGCATCTTTCTCATCGGGTGACTTTGCAGTTGCTGCCGGGGCGGTTTCGATAAAATCTGACGGGGTTAGTTATTCTCAAATACAAAATATATCAACTGCGAACAGAGTACTTGGATCTACATCATCCAACGGTGTAATTAGTGAAGTTCAAGTTCAAACTAATATGATTGCGGATAATGCAATAACTAAAGGTAAAATGGCAGATGACGCCGTAGGTCAAAATGAATTAGAAAATGTTGTTACATTACGAATATTAAACTCATCTGGAGCAACTTTAAAAACTTTATATGGCGCTGGTTAACATGTTACAAAGGTTTTATTATGGCACTTAGACGTCCTCTCTATTATGACTCTAACGGTAACCTTAGAGAATTCAATGATACCGATCTAGAAACTTTTCGGACATATTTCAGATATCTTTGGGCACTTTCACCTGGCGTGACTGTTTCCCAAGACAGTACTTTCCCATATACCTCTAACCTTCCAGGCGGTTATTGGACAAATACTTACACATATGCTGGTGTAGCAGATACTGGTACTACAGACTTCCCTACTGACGCGTCGACACCGAATATATCTGTGCAATCAAGTACTGCAGGCAAATTAAACCAGAACATTGGCACTGATGCAGCAACAGCAGATGCGACATTCGAGTATCCTGTATATCAAATTGTTACAGGTAGTGTTATCAGCATAAGATGCATGACACTGCAAGATATGTATGATACATTTGTCGACGATGCTATTCTCGATATAGTTAATGATCCTGAACATCGTGGTACTTATACAGTCCGCGGTCGGAACGATGCAACATTTACAGAATCGACCAAAACCTTCACCCGGCTGGGGAGTTCGGACCTATTCACGGATACCTATGCAAATCTTGCCGCGTATACCGCCGCCGGTATACCGGAAAGAATTGACCAATTAACTATCGGTACCTCATACCGGTTATATCGCGTTTCTAACGATACCGCCCTAGGTCGACCGTCCTATAGAAGACCGCTATTTGCTGAAGATACAGGTGGAAGTGACTGGAATTTAAAAGAAGGAAGTGATAGTTATATGGATGATAGATTTCAAAGTTTAATGCAAAACGCATCTCAGTCATTTGGGAATGGCAGAGGAATAAGATATACGTGCAACACTACTGCGGCTGGTTCAGAAACAAATCCTAGGATACAAGGAAATACTGTTACGGATACAAGATATAGTAATGACACTTCAGGATATACACAAAGTAGTGTTTATAATTCTGGTGATGATTATCGAGCACAAGATTTTCCAAATGGTACAAGACAAAATGTTAATCAATATGCACTTAGAATTTATGCAATTTAAGGGATAAGACTATGAATGAGGTAGAAGAATTTTATGAAAATGTTAATCCTAAAGAGCTTGAAAAAAGATTTGTAAAAGCTCGATTTTCAAATAATGATAGAACAGTTTTAAATATCACCTGGGCTCTTATTCATCCGGATACTGATAAAGAAATCGAGATGGATGAAACAATTGAAGTCCGCTTAGATGCTAATGGTGATCCAAAGGATCCACCGAAACAGTTTGAGGAGGTATTAAAGCACACTACAATAGATCAGATCCACGAGAATACTGCTATTTTTGTAAGAGAGCAACGAGAGCAATTTGAAAGATATGTCTTAGATTTAGCCAAAAGAGATGGACTTATTTTTGAATGGGAAAGTGGTAACGTAGAAGTATATAAAAAAATAATAACGACTTTATTCGCCGACTTTGATCCAATAAAAGATAAAGAAAAGTTATTCTATTTAAAGCTTCAGCTTTTTGAAATTGATCAGATTAAAAAGAGTAAAGATAGAGAAGCTAAGGCAGAACTGAGAAAAGCCCCAAATATACTTTTGGCGATGCAAAAGGCTATTGAGATCTATACTAAAGAATAACAGAAAAATCTTTATTAACACAATGTATGAAGTGACATGCTATCGATGGTTCTCTTGTTATATGGTCTAAAATAAAATTCCAACCCATACCAATATTAGTAAAAGGTATATTGTATCTTTCTAGTAAATAAGATACAAATACTTCATTATTTGGTATCCAGGCATCAGATATTAGTCCTGGATAAATATTATCATTCTTCGCCTGTTGCAATAAGTCCTTACATGGTTGTATATTTTCAGAAAATGCTAATTTTTCTATAGAATATTTATTAGCACCGAATACTCCTGTATTAACACATTCTTGACTACCAGTAACTCCTTCAAGTAGTAGCATTGCATTTTTAGCACAGCATTTAACAAACATCTCCATTGGATCCCATTCAAATTCCCATTCTGTTATTCTCCAATGGAATATATCGCGATCTGGTAATTTTGTAGATAAAGGATATATACAAAGATTATTTAAATCAAATCTATCAAAAAAATTTGTTAATGTTCTAGGTATTACATCAAAATCTAGATATAAAACTTCATCATAATATTTACATAGCTCTTCTATTTTTAAAATCTTATCGAATTGTATAATATTATAATCGGTTTCCTTTGTAGTGAATAATTCGTAATCAGCACCACAGGCTAAGGCATACTCTTTTTGTCTAGCCAATAAGAGATCTTTATATTCTAGAAATTGATTTCTTTTATAGCTAGTAGCTGATTGGTGTTGATCAACATTATCAGTATATAAACTAAATATTATTCTTTTCACACCAACCTCTTACAAAATTAAAATCTTTATTAATACAATGAATAAATTTCGTATTGTTTGGTATATAACTCCACTTATCCATAAAATAATGCCAACCTGTATCTAACAACTGTTGATAGGTTTTAACCTTATAGGCAAATACTGTTTCGTTATCATATCCAAATAAATTTCGAATATCATCTGGCCAGAAATCATCATTTATCAAATCGGTCATTAATTCTAAGGTATCGTTAAAATCACCGAAATAATCTAACTCCTTTAATCCTTCTCTGGAAGCACCTATAATACCGGTATTAAATGTTTCGGTTTTTCTACCTAACATAGCTCTGGCATTCCAGCTTTTGGCTAAAGGTGATCTTACGCTATGTCTTTCTCGATCTTTATCTTTCCATCGACTATTCCAATCTTCAGACATAATTGCGATACCCTTTGACAGATCCCACTCTTCGAAGAAATTTAGTTTTGTAACTGGGATAACATCCATGTCTAGATATAGTATCTCGTCATAATCTAGCTGATATAACAAATGCATCTTATAAAAATTAATAATATTATATTCAGATATTTCCGGGCCAAATTGTTTACTGAATTCAATATAGTTATCATCATAACCAAAGTGTTTATATTCTACGCCACAATGATTTGCGTACTGTTTATGTCTATCTAATAACCAGTTATAATTCTTATTGAATTTATTTTTATTTTCGAAATGTGAAACAGCATTTTGTATATCAACATAGAAGCTGTAGATTATTCTAGACATAACCGATAACCATAAATCGTTTATAGCCATTTTCCATCTTAAAAGAGCCTTTGTACATTATCTTTGATAGTCTAGATTTTTCTACAAGTTCATCCTCATTATTAACACAATTAATATGATCTTGAATGTGAAACATATTATTGCTTTGTAAAGCAAAAAGACAGCTAGACTTGTATTGTTTATCCTTTATTAATTCTGGAAGGTCTGGCATGTGCTCTGATGATGTGTTGATAACAATGTCCGTGTTAGGATCAAACTTATGAGGAGTCCTAACATCTCCACAAGTTGACTCTAATCGTTTATCACCAGTAGAATGTCTGTAATCCATAAACACGCGAATCGATTTTTCATCTAGATCAATATTATGAATTCTGTTTACGCTTAAATTTTGAGTTAGCAAACGCGTTATTAGTATACCGTTCCACCCACCGAATAATTGTATATTGGCGTTTTTTATATTTGCCATCATTAATGAGTCTGTTAACCATTGCTTAGACTCGATTTGTGATTTTGAAAAACTATCTAAGAAATGCTTTATATCTATATTTAATTCAATAGCACGACGCATCGAAATGTATACAGCAGGGTCAATCCCAGTAATGTTCGAATCCATTATAGCCTTCATCATCTAGTAAATATCTAGTTCCATTCCATTCGGTTTTTCTACGCCAGCCATTGAATATGCAAATATTATAGTCTGGTTCATAAAAATATTTTACTTCATCATGACCTGCTCTAAAATAATTATTTTCATGAACACCATAAAGCCTAGAATAAACTTCACCCTTTGGAAGATATAATAACTTATCAGATTGATTATGGTGTAGATATCCATCGATACCGTTATATTTAACCATATAATAATCTAGATCATGATCAAAGTGTTTCCATATTTCAGTACAATCACCTGACCATATCATGATAGAAGAATTTAAATTTGTATCTAATGGCTCTAGTTCATAAGGCTTCCAATACGCCTTAATCATGCACAACATATCTTCAACACAATAATCTTTAAGGTGCGTGATATTATTTTGTATCACTACATCTAGATCTAAGAATAAGGTTGGGATACTGGTTGGATATTCAAAAAGAGTAAGCTTCCACCACCAATTTTCTAAATCATAATCTGGCAAAGGCTGTATTATTACATTCCGATCAATACCATCTGCATTTTCAGTATAACAAATAAAATTAAAATCATCATCAAAATTTTTACATACCATCCGATATAATCGATTAACGTGCTCGTGATTAAATTTATCACCCCATTTTAGACATACAATATTCATTAATTACCAACATATCCATTTCAGTTCTTTTATAAGTTGCTATTGCTTCTTCTGGTGTTTCAACAATTGGTTCTTGTGAATTAAAACTTGTATTCAATACCATAGGAATTCCAGTAATCTTATAGAACTCATTAATTAAATCATAATACTTTTCATTCTGTTTTCTATTTACCGTCTGTATTCGAGCTGTATTATCGACATGCGTTACTCCAGGAATCTGATCAGATTTAACTGGCATGATACGAGACATATACGGACTTGGTTGATTGGTATCAAAATAATGATGATAGTGTTCTTCCAATACAGATGGTGCAAAGGGTCTAAAATCTTCTCGCATTTTGATTGTTTTATTAATCCTATCCTTTATATTTGGATTACGAGGATCTGCTAGAATACTACGATTACCAAGTGCTCGATTTCCTGATTCAGATTTACCTTGAAACCATCCTACTATTTTACCATCAGCAATTGCCTGAGCAACTTCTGTCAGATTAACTTTATGTTCACCTGTATATTCATATGCCTTACCACCATACATATCTGGAATATGAATATTACCATTTAAAGTATAATCAGCATGCATGTAGGTTCCAAGAGATTGTCCCTCATCGCCCGGCGCAGGTGGTATATGAACTCTTGTATAGTGTTTAGTAAATTCTTCATTCATATAACCATTGTATGCTACACCTCCAGCAATACAAAGATTATCACAAGATTTTAACGGTAAAACAAAATCATTAATCAATTCTTGGGTAGCACACTGTAAAGTATATGCGATATTTTCTTTATTAAGTATCGGGTGCCAATAAGAATCAAATATTATTTTTTTTAGGTTTTCATGGAATATAAAATTATTATCCAAATAATAATCTATATAACAATGAATCTCAGAATTATATTCACCATATCCGGCGAGTCCCATTAACTTACCAGCCCCTAGATGACCGAATCCCATTTGTTTAGAAAAATAGTTCCACAAAATACCGATGCTCATTTTATCAGATAAGTCGGTTATTGTTCCATTCTTGTCTATAAAAATACAATTAAACTTCCAGCCTCTGCCATCAATTGCTAATATATCCGATTCTTTAAATCCCGAATTTAAATATGCATATGCTGCATGGGATTGATGATGATCAATATAGTATAGATTATCTTTTTGAAGATAATCCCAAAGTTTTTTGGGCTTAAATTCTAAAAATTCTTGATCAATATTATGATGTGGTATCTGTTGTAGTCCACCAATTGTAGTAGTAAATGCTAGGAGTTGATGATCCTTCGGTTTAAAATATTCATTATAAAATGCTATTCCTGCACTATTATCATCTTGATTCATTTTTTCAGATTCAGAATCACTCGGATATGCATCAAAATGCCATGGAACATTATGTTTTCTACGAGTATATCTTTCACGCTGATTGTGGAAAATACCATCATATGTATTATGATCATGAGGACTTAATGCTACACTAAAGATTTTCATATATATGTTCCGCTATTACGGCATGGCCCTTTCCAGTAGGATGGGCATCTCTCCAAGAAATCCTTAAATCTGGATTTTTATAAATTCTTAAGAATTCGGCTACAGTATATCCCCCGAGACTGGGTACTATTGGATATCCAATAAAATTATTTTTCTTAACTTTAAGATTTTTTCGAATGAATTCGATAATAATTTCTTCTTGATCAATATTATCTTTAATATTTCTTGTACTAACCATTTCTGGGGGTAGATCAAACCATTTCTGGTTAGATTCATCTTTTAGTTCTTCTAAATTTTTTATTTTATCGTTTACCGATAGCGATGATCCTAGCGCCACCCAATTTTCGTTTTTATTGGCCTCGAAATAATGTTCAAATAAAGCTATCATTTGGCAATGTTTATATGGTAATTTATGGTATGAACAAAGCATTTCAAAACTCATATAATATCGTAATGATTCTCTTACCCATCCCATTATATTACCATATGGCTTTTCTCTTTTTCTTAACCAATCTAGACCACGAATATTGGGATGGTCTTCATAATCCAATCTTTGTGATTGCGACCAGGCGGCTATAACCATGCCAATATTATTCGTATCATGGGCTTTAATATAATCAAGTAGACTAGAATAAATGTATTTATTTCCTGCACCAGATATCGCCAGATTAACAACTTCCATTCCTAGTTTTTCTGCTAATATTTCAGGCCATTTTGGCCAGCTTGTATCTAGTGAAGGATAAGATATACTTTGATATTCTGCAGCAGTAAAACTACAACCGGAAACTAAAAGGATTTTTTTCATACTGATCGTACCTGTTGTTTATCAAATTCTAATACATTAATACTGCATTTATGTTTACATTCATTTACTGGATCATTTCTTATGCTATCTTCTAAATGACGCTGAAACCAGTCATTATTTATTATTTCAGTTAACGGCTTATATCTTATGTTATTATCTAATCTATTTTCATTATATTTTTTTATAACTTCAAAATTGTAGAATCTTTCTTTATAGTTTTCTCTGTGATCAGCTGCACCAAAATAACAACATGGCCAAATTTGCCCGTCAAAATTAACATTTAAATGAGTTGTTTTTGCCCATCGACATTCTATAGTTTTGGTCATAGATTCTACATTATGATAAAGAAAGGGTTTTTCGAAAGTTATATCTGCCCATTCTAAAGTTTCTGTTTCACCTTTTTCATTATTAAATACTAATGGCAAATAGTTTCCTTCTTTATCCCGTTTAAACCTATCGCTCTTTACAAATTCGTGATATTGACTTCCATACTGATTAACTAGATCTCGTATTTCTTGCATATAATCTTGATTGTGTTTAAATAGTATCGTTTGGGAATAGGTTTTAGAACCACCAGACTCACTGAAGGCTTTCATATTATTTAAGGCCTTTTGTAGACTGGTGTTTCTTCTATACTTATTGTGCATATTTTGGTTAATGCCATCTATATCAAAGGTTACATGTAAACTGCTTCTGCTAATTTTATGTTTGTATGGCAAGCCCCCGAGTTTAAACCAAAAGTTTTCATCCCTCATAGAACCATTAGTATAAACGTATATGTTGGAGTGAGGTTTTAGATTTTTTAAAAAATGATTTATAATTTCGAAAATATCCGGATTAACCATTGCATCACCCCAGGTAGGACAAAGGGTTATGCTTTTTACATTGGCATTTAGTAATTGTTCTCTACTGTAATGTTTTCGAATATCATCTATTGACCAGTTTACAAGAGGTATATTTTCTTTTTTCTTTAAATTATTTTCTTTGTCTGTTCTATCACACTGTGGGCACTTTGCATTACAATAGGTTGATACGTCTATAACTAATGTTAACCCTTTTTTTAAATCCCACATTTATTATAAAGCTCCCCAGACAGCTGGGCTTTCAGTTGTTAAAATTCTAGCAGTGTGCGCAGCACCACGGTTAAGTGTTTCTGTACAAGTTTTACAATACTCTTCAAATTCGAATAGCTCAAAGTTCATCATCTTGTCTATATTTTCTTTTGTAATATCAAATTGTCTAGAACCTTTAATTACCTTTTTACTACAGTGCCGGATTTTTTGTAATTCAAAATCAATTACTGGTACTGATGGAAATGCTGCACATACTCTTCTAACGATTTCTGGCTCTTGTTCTTCTTTCTCCCACCCGGGCGCGCGGGAATTAAAATGTTTAAATTCGGTATTCTTATGATCAATTATTGATAGATCATGATTCTCTCTATACTTAAAATAATTAGGAGTCATTATTACTACATTATAATTGTTCTTATCATTCTCTTCAAAAAAATCATAGTTACCTAACTTTTCAATTCTATCCTCATAAAAATCTAAAACAAGATGTTCCATATAGAGAATATCTGGATCCTCTAATATCCATGGGTATCTTTTACGGATAAATGAATTTGAAAGAACTGAACAAACAAGATTATCATAAGATTTAATCCTATGAATAACTTCATCTAAATTTTTTATAAGACCTGGTTCGCCGCCGAGTAGATTGATTCTTGTTTTATATGGGCTTAAGTATTCTAGGATTTTATTCGCGAAATCCATGTCAACTGTTAGGTTTCGCATTTCTAATGTCCAAGCTGTACAATAGTAACATGACTTATTGCACGACTTGGACAAATAGAAATCTATACCTAGATGAGAATCTTTTATATCATTTAAAGAAAACATAACAAATTATACTTTTTTTATTTAAGCAACGTCATCCACTATAACGTGCTTATTATGTGATTGGAATCTTTTTTCAGTTTTGTGATGCATAAGCCTAGATCTAGTTGGATCAGGATATCCAATCCCCATTAATAATAACGCGGGCTCGGTTTCTCCTAATAATCTACTAATTTCCTCCATATCACCACATTGGCAACAACCTGAAGAATATCCCAGCATATTTGCAGTAAGTGTTAAATAGCCTGCTCCAATTCCTAGAGCAACACTTTCATCACGCGAAACTGCACGGTGCTCTAAGCTTTCATCTAGGTGTCTGCCAGTTTCTCGTTCTTCCTTTGTTCTATATCCCTCAGAAGGATCTCTATCTCTAATAAATGCTACAAGAAGATTTCCAAGAACCTGTGGATTTGTACTCATATCTGAGTTATCATAAATCCTTTTTGTCCAAAGATCCCCTGGTACTCTAAGATAATCGTTTCGAATTGCTTCATCTACGGATTTAAATCCTAATTGTTCTAATGTAAACCAATCTTCTTTTTCTTTACTCCAATACCCAGCACCGCCTGTTGTCTTATAGATCTTTTCGATGATATCTCGATTGGTTATGAATTTACATTTATAGAAGACGCGATTTTGTTTTGAAGAACATTGTGTAACTGAAGTCTTTAGTGTACTAATATCTTCAGCTGGGATCTCTTTACTTAAATCCCAATTTCTTTGGCATCTCTGACTTTTTGCTATTGTTTTTTCTAGAAATCTGTTAAATGACATCGTTGACCTCCCGTCATTGAATGCTTGTTTTTATACAGATTAAAAAGTCTGTATATTCACATTATTTATATTAGTTGGGTCAATTGTTGTCTCAATTCTATTCGGTTTTCCGTTGCATATCCTATAGCATCTTTGTGGCGCTATACCCTTGGATAAATTATCATAGAATTCTAACCATTCATCTGTTAACAAGATTTCTTCTATTGAATCATAATCATCAATCTTACTAACTTTTAATAATTTAGCTACATGAGGATCTTCTCTAGTAGTCCCGTTGTCTAGTTGGCAGCAAGGTATTAACTCGGCTAAGTTTGTTATAGCAAGTTGCATTCGATTACGCGGATTGTCACTACAGCATTGTGGGTAAAGGGGTTTTTTCATCATTTATCAACTCTATATTTTTTATCTGGTTTAAAAGGATCGATTTGGTCATCTGACCTCCTCCACCTAGATGAATTTAACATATGAAAGGTGATATCATTTTCTATAGCTATTTTCTTAGCTTCTTCTATGTTATCTTGATTATATTTAAATACGATATATTGCCAGCGCGGCTTTGGAATAAGATACTTTTTAGATTCTAACATCATGTCGAATAGTTTTTGGCCATCTTGATTTATTCTATATAAACAGCTTTCCTCAGGAAGACCATCAATACCAAACCACCACTGTGCATTAGGATTTGCTTTATATGCTTCTATATACCATTTCTTAGGACGAGCTGAAGATGCAACATGAACATGAGCGCTTACTTTTTTATCCTTAGTTAATTTTAAAAATTCTATAAATTGGGGATGATGAATTGGATCTGATAACTGACCACAAAAATTGATTTTTTCAAAATGATTAACTACTTTCTTAAATTGATCTATCGTTAAATTGTTACCTCTGACTGGCAATCCATTATTTGTAAATTCTATCTGTCTTTGACATCTTGGGCATTCTAAACCACATTTATTCCCGATATCAATATTTACTTCGTTTCTAGAAAAGAAGTTTTCATATGCGGAGAATTTAGTCATAGTACAAACCTCCTTCGGTTATACCATTATCCCTATAATCATACCCGTTGTATGAATTTCTTCTTCTGTAACCCAAGGATGAATAGGTAATGATAAAATAGTATCACTTGCTATTCTAGAATTTATACCAGTCTGGCTTTGAAACAGACTGTTACTTGATATAGGTGCTTCATAATGTATTTTTGCACCAAGCTCATCTTTTACTTCATCTCTTATTTGTTTATTCTCAAACCTTACTACATATTTATGGTAGTTATGAATAAGACCATCATGAGACGTCTGGACAACTGTAGGCAAATCTTCTAAAAGTTCATTATATTTATTTGCTATTTCTATTCTTTTTAGTTGGTACTCTTCCATTCTATCAAATCGAAATTCTATAAAGGCAGCATTCATATAATATAATTTTGAATTATACCCAAGTATTTCGTAGTCGTTACCCTTACCATGTCGTCTGAGTTTACGAATAAGATCTGCATCTTCCCTTTTGTCGGTAAGTACAATACCTCCACCAGAAATACCAGCAATTACTTTGTTGTTATTGAAACTAAATGAACTGATATTACCAATACTTCCAGCCTTTCTATTATTAAGACTTGATCCTAATGATTGAGCAGCATCCTCAATAAATACAATGCCTCGATCTTTGCAGTACTCTTCAATCTCCTTTGTTTCAGTCATGTTGCCGAACAAATGAGTGTATATAAGAGCTTTTGTTCTGTCGGTAGTTTTTCTCTTAATTTCCTCGAATGTTATATGATAAGAATCGAGATCAATATCACAAAAGACTGGCGTAGCGCCTGCCATAAGAATACATGATGCAGATGAAATCCATGAAAAATCGCTAACTAATACCTCATCCCCAGATCCTACACCATAGCACTTAAGAGAATAATAGAGAGCATCAGTAGCGCTACTAACTGCAATACCATATTGTCTTCCGGTATAGTCTGCTATTTTCTTTTCTAGAAATTCCACATTTCTATCATTATCTTCCTGCATTACTTTATCGAAGAGCTTCATGTACTCTTCTTTGTTTTCCAGGTAATCTTTATCCCAACCTTCATAATTCATTTACAATATTCTCCACGTCTGGTTCTAATATCCGTCTTTTCCAATATACCTGAGCACCTCTATTTTCAGCTTCAAATATAATAGGCTTATGATAGTATATACATTCCTGTATTATTCTCGGTGCAGGATCAAGAATGGGCTTTGTGTACACGTACGTATCAAAGATCCCAAGCAAATTATCTATTGGTACAATTATATGGTTTAGTCTTGGGTCAATTACACCTATATCATAAACCATTATCCCATGCGATTTATATTTCTTTATAACTGATCTTGCTGCATTATAGTATTGTCTATTTGTACCATTAAAAAGATATTTAAATTGCATATCTTTTTCTAAAGGCTTGTAAATATTAAAATAGATTCTTTTTTCAAATGGTTTACCTGTTCCATCCGGATAAACGTCATAATCACAAAGATCAACTATTTCTTCTGGATAAAAATAGTGAATAGCATCTTGGTATTCTCTTAAATGGTTTTCAGAATATACAGCTAAAACTTTACCCTTAAAGGCCAAATGTAGGATAAGAAGCTGATCCATAGTATATGATTCTCTATTCAAATAAGCAAGAGTCATCATACTTCTTCCCATGATCAAGGTCATAGGACCTTCATCTATATCATTAAATACAAGATTTTGTATTGTAATGTATTTTTGTGATAAAGAATTGAAATAATCTTCTACTGAAAAATGCGGATGAGTCACTATTACCAATTGTGTAGGTATACCTATAGAATTTAGATATGAGCAGTACTCATAACTGTAATACAGTAATCCGTCACATGGTTTAGCAGTACATAGTATATTAATCATATAATTTCATCGCATTAATTATTTTAGGTCATTTTATATATGCATTGGCTTAAGCCATATAATTTTTATCATAAATAGATCAGTACTGTTCTTTTATAAATAAAGAAAATAAGGATCATCTACTAATGGCTCATTACGAAGAATTTGTAATTCATCAAGGTGCAGATATAGCAATTCAGATAGAGTTAGAAGACGAAAATGGTGGCGCTAAGAATTTATCCAATTACAGCGTCTTTTCTTCTATGAAAAAAAGCTATAATTCAAGTACATCATATGATTTTAATACGATCATCGTAGATCCGCCGGCGAGCGGAATCCTGACATTAAGTATGAATAATACTCAAACAGATGCTATTCCATCTGGTAGATACCTCTACGATACCTATATTACATTTACTGATAGTGATGGCGCTACTGTGTCTGAAAAAATCTTAGAGGGACGAATAGAAGTAATTGCTAATATCAGTAGTATTTCTGGTGGCGAATAATAGGTAGGTTCAATGGCAACAAATATTAAAAACTTTGATGTTGGTACCGGTACCTATATCAAAAAGGTTACAATAGGTACCCCGATCAGAGCGGTTACCTCCGGTACTTTCTCACTCTTTAATATCGATGGTGTTACGGCTACTAGAGCTGATGTAGGTCATCATGCTCTCCTCATATTCGATTCTTCTTCAGAAGCAGCTGATGGTGGTGGATTTATAACTTCAACGAGTTTAGATAAACTACAAATTGGTAATGTTTTATATGATAGCACCGGTGCTAGAAATCTTGATGATGGTATCTTTAAAGTACAAGGAAGATTACAAGTTTCAGACTATACAACTGTAGCTGCTGATTCTGATCTTACTTCAAAATATTTTGTAGACAACGAAATAGAAAAACTCAAATATCTTGTAATCACAACAGATGATAATTTTACAGATTCTATAGGAATATATGACCAAGAGACAGTTAGAATATTTGGTCTGAATACTGTTAAAACCTCAGCACAAAAAATTGGAAATCAGTATCAGCTTAAGGTTGGCCTTGATAGCACAGCAAATACAGCTTTAGTTCGTAGTTATTTTAGTGCTGGAGGTGATCTTGCATATAATGAAAGTAGTGGTGTATTCAGTATTAATGTTGAGGCTGTTTATGCCACTGTCGATTTTGATTCTGATTTAGATGCAGCACTTACAAATAGTGTTAATATAGAGTATGATAGTAGCAATAATTCATTCGATCTAAGTACAACTGGAGTTGATTCCGGGACATATGGTACCGCTAGTTTAGTACCACAATTTACTGTAGATCGTTATGGTAGAATTGATAGTGTTGGTGAAATCTCAGTTGCTGGGGTTGATAGCACATCATGGGATTCTTCAACGTCTCAATTCATAATTAATACCGCTGACGGGGGAATATACAGAACTACTATTAATGGCTTTGGTGATAACCAGACATTGACATTTGGTGATGATGGTGATCTTACGATCAAACACGATGCAAATAATTTTAGAACAGTAATTAATAATGCAGGATTTGGTGATTTAAGGATCCAGAGCAACAATGTAAGATTGATGGGTGCAGCGGGAACAGAAACCCTTCTTCATGGTACAACCGGTGGATCAGTTAGTGTTTATTGGGACAATAGTAAAAAATTAGAAACAACTACTTATGGCGCTACTGTAACTGGTACACTAAATGCTGATTCTTCTACAGTAACAAACCTGACCGCAGACTCTGGAACAATTACAACTTTAAATAGTACGGATTTAGTTAGTACTAATATTACAAGAACTAATACTACCGTAGCTGCAGGTACTTATGGATCTGCATCACTCGTACCGAGTCTTACTATTAATGCATCTGGATTTGTTGATAGTATTGGCACGGTGGCTGTAGCTGGAGTAACTTCAACTTCATATGATTCTGCAACCGGTGTATTTACAATTAATACAGCCGACGGTGGGGTATTTACAACAACTATCCATGACTCTGACGATAGAATTTCTGAGATAAGAAATGCTATTAGTGCTGCAGGAGATTTATCGTATAATTCATCTACAGGTGTATTTAGTTTTGATGTAGAGCAGGTTTATACAAAAGCAAACTTCGACTCAGACTTTAATACCGCAATCGATGAAGCTGCTCTAGGTGGAACAGGACTTACATACGATGACGGCACAAATACTCTGAATATTACTAATACTGGAGTAACTGCAGGGACTTATGGATCTGCATCTCTAGTACCGGTATTAACGATAAATGCTCAAGGACAAATAGATTCGGCAGGCACTTTATCAGTTGCTGGAGTTACAGGATTTGCTTGGGATTCCTCAACTTCTCAAGCAACTATTACAACTGCAGACGGCGGTTCATTCCCTGCAACTATTAATGGTTTCGGTGATAATCAAAGACTGTATTTTGGCGATGCTAAGGAAGCATCGATACGACATACCTCTGGTGGTACAACTGTTATTGAAGCAGGGGCTACTGAATTAGATCTTGATGGTGGTGGTCATTTATTAATAAAAAATAATGTTGGTGGCGCGAAAATTGCAGAATTTACTCCTTTTGCAGGTGTCGATCTATATCATGGAAGTGTGAAAAAATTCGCAACAACTGATTCTGGTGCTTATGTAACAGGTAACCTTACTAATGAAGGTAATATTCGTGTACAAGGAAACGTATTACCTACTGCAGATTCTACATATGATCTTGGGGATTCAAATTATAAATGGAAAGATTTACATCTTTCCGGTAGTACAATTTATCTAGGCGACGTCAAACTTCAAGATAGTGGTGGAAACTTTAGGGTTACAAGCCAGACTGCCTCTAGTTCTATAATGAAGGCAGACCAATTCCATGTTGATTCAGCAGTTAGAATAGCACAAGATGGCTACATAGAATTTACTCCTACAGATTACCTATCAGCACCATCAAGACAAGAGGGAAGATTATGGTATAATGAAGATGCCAAGACTTTATATCTTCAAGGTGCTGGATCAGATTTTGATATTCAGATTGGTGAAAGAGAATGGGTAAGAGCTAGAAATAATACTGGTTCAACTATTGAAAAAGGTAAACCAGTTTATATAACAGGGGTTCATATACCAGGTCATCCTGTTCACGGTCATCATCCTCATATCGCATTAGCGGACGCGTCTGATGTAGCTAAAAAGGATGTTCTTGGTATTGCTGGAGAGGATATAGCACCTAACAACCATGGTTACGTAGTTATTCGTGGTTATATAGATGGTATCGATACATCCAATTTAGTAGAAGGTGCAAGAGTACATCTAGGATTTTCAAGTCCTGGTAGTTTAACATCAGCAGCTCCTGAATATCCAAATTATCCTATGGACGTCGGAACATGTCTAACCGCCGACTCTGCTGGTGCTGGTGGCGCGCTTTATGTTACTATTTTTGACCATACCTTTGAAAGATTCCGTGTTACAGGCGGCGCAAGAGTTGATGGAAACGTTACTATTGCTGGAAACCTAAACGTTCTAGGAACACAAACCGTTTCTTCGACAGGTGCTTTGTCAGTAGACGACACATTTATCTATCTTGGCGGTGGAGATACAATAGGAACAGTTGGTACTAACTTTACCGGATCCGGTTTAAATGATGCAGAAATTAACGGACACTTCAATGGTGAAACTGCAACTAGCTACTATGTTCGTATTAAGGAAAGCGATGGATCTGGTAATGATGTTATTGAATTTGCTCTTGATTCTGATTTTGCATCGATTATAGACTTTGATTCAAATGGTTCCGGATTATCTAGTTGGAATTTATCGGGCGACGGTTTAACCGCTTCTTTGAGAGACAACCAGACTATTACCTTTACTGCTTCTTCAGGTCATACTGTTGGGGATCGTTGGTACGGTCAGGCTTCTCCTATAAATGTTCAGATTGGTATTGCTGGTAACTATAATAATCCTTCGGATTCATATGCACATTCAGGATTATTTAGAGACGTATCAGACCAAAGATGGAAATTCTTTACAGGGTATCAACCAGAACCAGAAGGAAATATTAATACTAGTGATCCTACATTTGCCTTTGCAGATCTTCAATTTAATACGGCATACGGTAACCTAACTGGTAATGTCGAAGGTGAGGTTTCCACATTATCAAATCATAATACCGGTGATTTATCAGAAGGATCAAATCTATATTATACGACTGCTAGACATGATTCAGATACAAATATATTAGTAACAAAATCTTTTGTCGATGCTCTAAATGTAGATGCTGATACTCTAGATGGGTTAAATAGTCTTCAATTCCTAAGGAGTGATTTAGCTGATACTGCTTCTGGTGATATAACTTTCACCGGTGTAATTGATGCACAAAATGTTGTTACAAATAGTACTTCTGATTTAGTATTAAAAACTTCTTCCGGTAATACATTCAATCTACGTAAAGATAATAACAGCGAACTTATCCAGGTCGATAATGATACTGGTGTAGTTGAATTATATCATAATGGTAATAAAAAATTAGAGACTGTAGCAACAGGTATTACGGTTACAGGAGAGGTAAATGCAGATTCTGCTACATTCACTGGTGATATCGATGTAGGTGGACAATTTACTACTGTAACAACAGATGGTCTTACAGAGGGATCAACAAACTTATACTATACAACTGCTCGCGTAGATTCAGACTTTGATGCATCATTTGCTTTAGCATCAACAGATAGCTTAGGTGAGGGATCTACAAATCTATACTTCACTGAAGCAAGAGCTAGAGCTAGTTTAAGTGCATTAGGTGATTTATCATACGATCAAGGTACTGGTACATTTAGTATTGATGTTGAAACAATATACACCAAGGCAAACTTTGATTCCGATTTAGGCTTGGCAAATACAGGTCAACTCCCAGAAGGTAATAATTTATATTACACCACTGCTCGAGTCGATTCAGACTTTGATGCATCATTTGCTTTAGCATCAACAGATAGTTTGGGCGAAGGATCAACAAACTTATACTATACAACTGCTCGATTTGACAGTGACTTTACTGATAATAATACAGATCAGCTAAGTGAGGGATCTACAAATCTCTATTACACTACTGCTCGCGTAGATTCGGATTTTGATGCATCATTTGCTCTAGCGTCAACTGATAGCTTAGGCGAAGGCGCTACAAATCTTTACTATACAACCACTAGATTTGATAGTGATCTTGCAGCAACTGATTCGCTTTCCCTCAATTATCTAGATCTTTCAAAGGGAATCAATAGAACATATTCTGGTCGGGATAGTGACACTGTTGGTCCTGCTTCTGGCATTGATAGTTCTGGTGATTCTATTGTTAATCTTTATGTCCGGTCAGGTACTAAAACTACTAATCATAGACATTATGGAAACGGATCTCTAAACGGATATTTCATTGCTTGGGATAACGCAAGTAATCTAAATACATCATTAGAATTAGAATCACCTCATTTAGATCTTGTACCTGGTGTAACTTATAGATTCCACACAGATGATGCTTCTATGAGTACACATGATGTACGATTCTATTATGATGATGAAAGAAATAGTTTAGTAGCCGATAGTGCTGCAGATATAGTTTACTCAGGCACTGCTGGTGTATCTGGAGCTTATTCTCAAATTCGAGTAAAAGATTATGGTCCTAGATCTATTTCATATCAATGTCTAAATCATCCTTATATGGGTAACTCTGTGGTAACTAATGCAACTGGAGGATCTAGAATTTGGGGTACATCAACAGGTATTATTGTCGATGGAAATATCGAAGGAACCATCGATGGTGGAACATATTAAGTATAAATAAATGTATAGTCGGGTTTTTACCCTATAGACTACCTTTTTAGGAAAGAAAATGGCTACTAGTATTAGACTTAAAAAGTCCTCGGTTGCAGGTAGGGCTCCAACTTCATCAGATCTTGCTTATGGCGAACTTGCCCTTAACTATTCTGATGGTATTCTCTATTATAAAAATTCATCAAATTCTGTTTCTAGTATTTCCGGCGGAGGTGCTACTACAGATAGCGATGCGCCATCCGGGGGATCTGTTAGAGATGGTAATTTATGGTGGGATGCTACTAATGGTAGATTAAAGGTTTATGTAGATGACGGTGATCCGTCCAGTACTCCTATTACTGTATCAATGACGGTAGATGGTGGGGCAACTACTAATACCTATTATGAATTCTCAAATGCTTGGACAGATAGAACTGGAACAAAGTCTACAGGATTACAAGATCCGAATATTGTAATTCAACAAGGTGATACAATAACCATTACTAATAGTGTGAATGGTGTTCATCCACTATTTTTTGTGACTGCTCTAGGATTAGGTGACACATACGACTCTTCCTATAATGTAGAACTTCCAGCATCTAATTATGGCGGTGGTACCGGTACAGTTTCTTATCAGTTTAATAGTCCGGGAACATACTATTATATCTGTAGCGTACATTCAGATATGATAGGGACAATTACAGTTTTAGATTCCGGAACAGCTTCTAAACAATGGGTTGATGCTTTCCAAACTGGTAAAGGATATACCGGTTCAGCTGGAGCAGTTACTCAATCTGATTCTGCACCAGTTAGTCCAACAGGAGGTCAGATCTGGTATGATACGGCAACTGGTAAAGCATTTATCTGGTACATTATCTCTGGAAATGGTCAATGGGTATTATTCTCAGATCCAACAGTAACAGATGGTGATACTGGTTATACAGGTTCTAGAGGCTATTCAGGTTCTCGAGGTACTATCTCACCAAGAATTATTAATTTTTTGACACCTAGTTCTCTAGACGAAGTAACAGTTTTTTATACACCTTCTCAACTAACAGTCTCGGAGGTAAGAGGTATAATTAGAGGTAGTACAGATCTAACTTATACTTTAAATTATGGAAATAGAAATGCTGCTGGTACAGTTATAGCTACAGATACTGTTAGTAGTACTACTACCGGTGACATAGCGGTTATTTCAAATTCAGTAATACCAGCAAATAGTTGGGTTTGGTGTGAAGTTACCAGTGTAAATGGTAGTATTAATGAATTTTCACTTAATTTGACATTTAGCGAGTAAAAAAATGGCACTTCTTTTTCCTTCGTCACCAACACATTTAGATAATTATACAGATCCAAATCAAGCTATCTGGCAATATGATAGTGACGGTCCTTATTGGACTGTTATAACATCTACGACTAGAAAAAATTTTAGTAGCATTAAAAGAAGTAGCTCTGGTACTTTTGATTTAACTACTTCATATACCGCAGTCGACTTCGATACTGCAGATTTTTCAGTTGATTCCTATTATGTTTCAGACAGTAGGTTTCAAGCTCCTACTACTGGATTTTATAGGCTTTCTATTATTTTAAATTCTAATAGTAATGGTGAAGGCTCATCATATACAATACAAATTAGGAAGAACGGAATCGCTATTGATACCTCGACATTAGGCCCAAATCAATTTGCATCATATGACGAAACTTTAGATTTAGTTGCAGGAGACTACGTAGAGGTATGGGCAAAAGAAACTACTGGGACTGGTGGATTTACAACAAATAGTTTATTAACTTTTTATAGAATAGGATATTCTCCTGGCACTGGTATTAGCAATCATAGTGCATTTAGTGGGGTTCGGGCAACTCTAACATTAGCTGCTAGCACCACCTCAACACCAACCGCTACTAGTTGGGCAACGACAGATTTTAATGCAAATGCAAATGTTCTCGGTGATTTATATTGGTTTAATTCAGTACCTACTAGAATAACAGTTAGATCGGATGGTTATTATAAAGTTAGGTGTTTTGTGAAAGCAGGTACTTCAGGATCTAGTAACTCTTATACAGCAACGATTAGAAAAAATGGATCAACGTCTCTTACTACTGTTAATTTAAGTCCAAATGATTTTGTAGATTTAGACGAGATATATAGCTTAGTAGAAGATGATTATTTAGAACTTATGATAAGTAATTCCGATAACACAGGAAATATTTTACCAACAACTTATTTAGAACTCGTCAGAGAGGGAGTGTAATAAATGGCATTCATTAAATCAACCAGCACTCTTTCTGCCGATGCTGTTACTGTTCCTGGAATATCTGGTGGAGATAATGGTAAGGTGGTTAGAATATCTGGAGCAAATACCGCAGTAAATGCAGCTAATACCGATACGGCTACTCAGTTAATGTCTATATTAGTAAAGATAGGAGATGAATATTATGCTTCTGGAGTAATATCCGGATTTAGCGCGTTAACACCAGGAACTCCATATTTCTTAGATGCTACTGGAGGTTTAACAACTTCACCACCAACCCCAACTACTAGTACACGGGCACTTCTTATCGGATTTGCTATTAATACTACAGATATTGTATTCAGACCAGGTACACCAATTTCAGGAACCTAATAAATGGCAATTGCTAATTTAACAAGAGAGATATCGCTAGCGCTAGACTCAGATTTTCTAGGTTTACCGGTACAACATCATATTTCAAATGATGGCTATTGGTATACATACCACCCATCTGATTTTGATTCTAATAATGTTTTAGCTGGAAATTCTATAATTGCTTATGAATGGGATAGCGTTCTTTCTGTTGTAAGTGCTGATCGGTTATCTGGTGGTCACTCAATAAACCAAATAGAAACTGATGGAACTTTTGGGTTTATTGACGATTCCCATGGTGTTCCTGATGTTGCAGGACTTATTGATTACAGATATCATGGTGGATCCATTGTGCACATTGGTCCTGGAGTAAATGATATTACCGGTCAGACTGAAACCGATGCATTTATGATGGCTCATTTAGGAACCTTTGGAGATGACAACACATCAGCGTTCTTACCTGGCGGTGGTTCTCTTGAAGACGATGCATTCTATTGGGATAGAATCTATTTAGCAAGTGGTGCGTCCGATTGGGCTTTTTATCAATATCATAAACATCTTCCTTCAAACTATCTAAAATTTGATGATGGTCGTGTAGTTTATGAAGCCGACGGATATATCAATCCGTCGGATAAAGAATATGGATATATGATTAGTATACAAGCAAATAGTGGCGGCAAAGCATATGCTGTTCCACTTGCTCGTATTCATACACCCTCTGTTGGTGGTGCCCATAATTCCCATAATGATGTTACCCTACCAAATACGGCTGGTATTAATTATGTCGCCGGTGGAATCCTTAAAGGTAGCTCAAACCGATTCCATGCGTTCTATCTAGATTCTGCGGCAGGAAATACCTGGAACGTTTATTCTCGTACATATACTACTTCATCCGGAGCATTTACTCCTGAAGTAAGTTATGGCGCATATGATATTGCCAATCCAAATTTTGACCCATATCCTACAGGAGATCAAGATGGCGAAGGAACACAAAGTGGTGTAACTTTAAAAGCATCTAGTGGTCACGTCTTTGGATCTAAAATATATATTCCTGTTACTATGAAAGCTATAGTAAGATCATACGCCATGGCAGTGGAGGCGGTTAATGCTAATAGATATCAAATCTCAGGATCTGATAGGGAAGGTAGTCAGCCATTAGTACAACAACCGACAATGAAAATTAAAGTTGGTGATACCCTTACAATTGAAAATCCTCAATATAGTGCACATCCCATGTATATTCGGACTAGTACTAGTCTTAGTCCATCTTTTTCAAATCATAACGTGGCTGGCGCTAGCGGAGGAGGATTGGGTAGTTCTACCCTAACATTTACCCCTACATCAGCAGGAACTGTATATTACGTTTGTTCATTACATAGCGGGATGTATGGAGAAATTATAGTATCTGAAATAGAAGGTAAGTATGATCAGCAAATTTGGCGAATGACTGATGCAAATACAATTTCTCCTGGTACCCTAGAAAGAATTGATTTACCTTATAAATTTCATGGAACTGATGTAAAATCTGATGTATTAATTACTAGTGTTGGTTCAAAAATGTATGTTGCCGCGGCTGGTACATACCCATATGGTGATGGTGGTGTAGTTCTTTATAGTACTGTCAATGGGGATTCTACGGGCTCATATACAGAAGAAGGACATATAGTTACAAATATTTCCCCAGAAAGCAAACGAAACCAATTAAGATTACATGGTTTTAAATATAATGCATCTAATACTAAATTTTATTGTCTAATCAGCGGGAATACTGACTCTTCCCTTGGCGGATCAACATTTACCGGTAAAGGTTTATATAGTTTTGATTTAGCTGGCGGTTCATATGATGGATATGAGCATTTGGATTGGAATACTACTTCTGGGCATTTACAAACTAGAGGGGTTTTAACTTCAGGACATCTTTCATATGATCATGCTACTAGTGTTATTTCATATGTAAATTCTCCAGAACCTGAGGGTATTCCAAATGGTACTTCTATTCTTCAATGGGATGTTGCTTCCCCTAGTTTCTTTAATAGAAAAGAAATTAATACTAATTCAGAAGAATATTATTTCCAGGGAATATATCTTAGTGATGGAAGAAAAGCCCTAGTTGGACGGGTAGAAGGACATGAAGATAATACAGGTGGGGCGAATACCGGAGATATTCTTTTAACAATTGTTGATAACCAAAATAATGCTGTAAGTTATACTTTTAATGCAACCGGTGACGATTTTGTTACAGGAATTATTGAAGATGTTGAAAATGACAGATTGGTTCTATCTGGTTATGCAAAGGGTGAATTAGTATCAAAGGGACAACAATGGGTACACGGATGGGCTAGAAACGTACATCAAAGTAATGATTCTGCAGCATTAAGATTTACAGATATTGTTAGAGATTCTGATGGAGGATATCTAGTATCAGCAATTGATGATCTAAATAAAGATCCTAACATTTATAAATTTGATCAAAATTATTCCTGTATAGAATCTAAATATTTTTCTATAGGAGCTGAATCTAGTGGTTTCGAAAATATTACAGTCCTAGATGATAATAGTTATATCGCTTCTGGCTATACGTATAATGGTACTACCGAAAAACATGGTTATATAACTAGATTCGATTCTTCTAGAACTACTATAGATTGGGCAAAAAGATTCTTTTCTGTTGGAGGTAACTATCATAATATTGTAGATCATACGATTGTAAAAAATGCTGGTATAGAATATATTGTCGGTTTTGCTACAGATCTAAATGCTGATTCTGATGTTTATACAAAGGGTATACTATTTACTGCAGATATTAATGGTAACGTATTAACTGCAAAAACTACTAGTTCGATTTCCACTACTAAAGATACTTTTGAGCGTACAAGCAGCGGCTTTCAACTAGATCAAAATGATGTATATATTAATAAAATTATACCAGGGAAACCAAACTCTGGTGAATTTCTTTTTGCAGGAACCCACGGCAAAAGTACTGCTATAACTCCGAGCAAAAAGCAACTATTCGGTTTCGGTAGAGTCCAAGATGCTGACTTAGTTAAGATGGTTATGGCAACATCTGATGATCACATCGCTGATTGGAATACTGCTGATAGTGATCAAATAAGTTGGGCAGAATGGAAAAATCTTGCTTTATTAAAATATGATAGTTCAGCAGAAAGTGTAAATGGTGCATATACGTATCAGGTAGTATTAGTTGGATCTACAAGTAATTCTACTGATGATGGAAGAATACCACTTGTCGCTAAAGTCAAATTTAAAGATAGTGGGGGTGATTTCTTTGCAGAGGTTCCATGGGTTAATACAATTAGCACTACTTACGGATCTACTGAATATCTTTCATCAGTATTAGTAGAAGATTCAGATCAAAGAGATTGGTGGTGGAATGAAACAGCATTCTTCCATAATGGTAATAAAAGAATTATCATAGCAGGAAGTGGTACTGATCTAGATAGTGATGCTATTCACCCTGATTACACTAATGATATCTTAATGCGGCGTGATACATTTATGGTTATGCTAAATGATTCCGATGGTACTTTAGAATGGAGAAATTCATTCGGTCATATGGGTCAAGATGATATTAATAAGTCTATGGTTTGGGATGCACATGATAGAAATGCTGTTGTAGTAGGATCTTCAACTTCTCACTCAGTAGGTCAGGATGGTGTCTTATTTAGATTCTGGAAAGATGGATGGGGACAAGGAGTATATCATACTGCAGCTTCTACTTCTAATGCCTATTATTACGATTCGGCTCATTTACAATCTATAACTTGTCCAGTGGCACAAGACCCATTTGCAGGAATACTCGATTATACTTCTGCTAATGCTAGTCATGAAGTTAATCTTTATCAGAACGGGGGTACAGCTGCTAGAGACGGTCTAACATTTGCAGGGGGATCTTTCAGTTCTGCTGATATAGGTACTTCCATTATCGATAGAACAACTGTAGCAACAGATTATAATGGATCATATGGAGAAAATGGTCTCTTTACAGCATTCTTAGCGATCGTAGATAAAGCTAAATTGCAAGAATTTAAAAACACTGAGACTTTTCAAAATAATATTGCAGCAGGTAAAACTATACACAGTGCAGATGATGTATTCGAAATACATCAAATTTCAACTGTAGGAGATGCAACTGCTGATGATGGTAATATATTTGGATATGATGTTATTAAATCAGCTGATGGAGAGTATTACTATATAGCAGGTCAGACTTCTGGTAATCTAGCAAAACAAAATACTGGTCAATCAGGTGTTTATGATTATACTGTCTTCCAGTGGGATATCGCTAGTAAACAATTTAGAATATGGCAAAATGGTACAGCACAGGATGAAGAAATTTATGCACTAACTGAACTTCTACCACCATCTTATCATGTTACAAGCAACGAAGCAACCGATAATGGATTATCAGTAGGTACTGTTAGCTGGATCCCTGGATCAGTTCAAACTGCATATTATCAGTGTGGGCAGCACGCGGGGATGAACGGCCAGATTACTATCGATGCAGCAAGTGGTGGTGCACAGACATTTAATATCGAAATTTCATATGCAAATGCTCCTGGTGCATTCAGATTTATCGGAAATGATAGAAATGGTTCAATTAACTCAGCTACAGATAATCCTACACTTACATTTAGGGTTGGTGATACTATTAATTTTAGGGTTAACTCTGTAAACCATCCATTCCATATCCAAACACAAGCTGGATTATCCGGAGTACGAAATGGTCATATAGCATTTACTGGCAGATCGACCGGTAGTCTTGGGGGTCATACAAATCTGGGTGGATATGATATATTCTTAGGTATTCTAGATCCTCTTAATTGGAACGCATCTTATTATCAAAATGGGTCAGGCTTTAATGATAAAGGTATGAATTTACATGATATATCTGCACATAAAGATGATACCTTATCAATTGTATATACTACCTTTGGTTCGGTAAATGGTGGTAATACATTTGGATCTGAAGATATCGGTGTTATAAACTTCCACTATAATCTAGATAGTTGGGACGTCGGGCAATCAACAGGATCAGAAACTTCTGAAGAAATTGAACAGAATGGTAAACCAAGTACCCTATTACAAGATGGAAGGATAGCGGTGGTTTGTAATACATCTGGTGCATTTGCAGATAATTCAAATACATTTGGTTTATTAGATATGGGATTAGGTATATTTGATTTAGATAGTGACGGAAATGGCAATTATAAAGGTTGGAAAAAATACCAGGTTGGATCCGGATCATCTGACTTTTCATATAGTGTAGATAATAATGGTTCTACTTTACTTTTAACCGGTTACTCTGAAGCTACGTGGGATAGAGCTGTACATGGGGTGTTTGTTGAATTTGATCCTGAAAGAAACATATTAGCAAAAAGGGCAGGATAGATGGCTATTTTAAATTTTCCAGTTAATCCTATACATGAACAATCATATAGTGCCAATGGGGTTGATTATACTTGGGATAGCGACACCAGTTCTTGGTTATCTGGAGGTGTGGCAGGGTATACAGGATCACAAGGTTATACTGGGTCAAAGGGATCTGGGTACACTGGCTCTAGAGGGGATCTGGGATTTACTGGATCGGCAGGCGATCTTGGTTATACCGGCAGTGAGGGAACAGGGTATACTGGTTCTTCTGCAGCACAGGGATTAAAATATAGATTTGATACCACTACCGGCAGTCTTACCTCTACTGCTTCTGGTCATATCCGATTCGATGCTTCTCCTGGATCTGCAACAAAATTAGCTTTTCACAAAACAGGATACGATGGAAATCCTCATAATGGATTTTTGCAGACCTGGGACGATTTTGGCAATTCTTTAATTGGATATGGATATATTCATATTAGATCAGCAGATACTTCAAGTTCTGATTTCCTTCTTTTTGCTATGGATAGCGATGCAACTACTACGACAGACCATGTTACAGTAGGCGTAAATCCATTAGCAGGTTCAGCATCTTTTAGTAATGATGAAGATATAATTATTCAATTTAACCATTTAGCAGAAGGTATTCAAGGACCAATTGGTTTTACCGGATCGCAAGGTGATATTGGTTTTACCGGATCTAGAGGCGATACTGGCTTTACTGGATCGCAAGGTGATATTGGTTATACAGGATCGCAGGGCAATAATGGGGCAGATGGTTCATCAGTTACTGTTTTAGGGTCGGTTGCAACAGTTGGAAATCTCCCGTCAGTAGGCAATACTGTGGCTGATGCATATGTCGTACAGGCAGACGGCCATCTTTATGTTTGGGATGGATCAGCATGGCAAGATGCTGGAGAATTTAGAGGATATACTGGATCCCGTGGTAATATTGGCTTTACCGGATCTAGAGGTGATACTGGCTTTACGGGATCGCAAGGTGATATTGGTTATACAGGATCTAGAGGTGATACTGGCTTTACCGGATCAAGAAGTACAGCTATAGGATATACCGGATCGAAAGGTGATATTGGTTATACCGGATCCGCAGGTACTAATGGTTATACTGGATCACCAGGTACTAATGGCTATACCGGTTCAGCGGGCCAGGTTGATCCAGGTCAAGCAGTACTATTTGCTTTAGTATGGGGAGGATAAATTATGGGAACTCAAGGAAATATGGCTTATCCCAAAGGCGACTTTCCGTCAGATCCTTATGCGTATATGTATGGTCTCACGAATACAGGTTCTTTGATTACAGATGGCACGACCTGGTCATATTCAAATAATGTTTCGAATAAGGTAGTAATGCTTCAATCTTTAACTCTTACTAATGTTGACGGGGTTCCTTCTAAAGTTAGTGTAACTACTCAAACTAATTACCCCACGAGTACCACTTCTCATATTGTAAAGGATATATGGATTCCAGTAAGTACTTCGTTAAAAGTAATAACTGAAAAAAATAGGGTCTATCTCCAAAAACACGATGGAAGTACTACTCCAAATATTACTGTAACAAAGGTTGAGGGCGGGGCGATTCATATAATATTAGGCGCCCATATTTCTAGAAATAGTATCACCGGTAATTGAGCAATAATAATTTATTCTAAAAAAGGAAATTTTAAATGGCAGCACCTAATCTAAAAAACGTAGCAACAATATTTGGAAACACCGATTCGGCTCTGTTGACTACTACATTAACAAGTATTGTTACTAATTCATCATCATCTGGTAAAGTATATAAAATTAATACTATTATGGTTTCAAATGTTGATGGTACAAATGATGCAGTTATTGATGTTGCATTTTCTGATAACGGTACAACTCGTTATCTCGGTTATCAGATGGCATTGCCAGCCTCGACAACCCTTGTAATTACATCACGTGACCAACCTATATACTTGGAAGAGAACGATTCGATACAAGCTAAATGTAATACTAGCAGTGATGCTCATATTGTTATTTCTTATGAGGATATGGCTGATTAATGGCTAAAATATTAGGAAATGGTGGTATGATAGGTACCTCAAGATTCTGGGGAGATTTTAACCCGAGGATGAATCGTATTGAGGACAAAAATGGAAATAGATTAAATATTCGTAACGGTACGATCCCAGCTGGTAATACCGGTGTTCATTCTATGGAAATGGCTAATATCAGTATAATAGATCTGCAAAATTCGGAGCAGAATTTATATAACACTTCATCCGCAAATGATTTTAACAATTATCCCAATAGAATATACGATCGAGTCCTCGGTTTTAATGCTGGTCAAATATATTCTGAGGGGAATACCCAAGTTGGGAATAATAGCACTACCGTACCATCAACAAGTGGTCAATTCTTAGCTGGAGGACCATCGGGAGTCTCCGGTAATCAGGGTAATGCGTGGTTTCAGCTACCTGACGCGTCAAACAACGTAGGTGCTTATTATCTGTCGGGCACAGCCACAAACCAATTTGCAGGCAGACTAGTTTTTTGGTACAGAAGCGGTACTACCTTTACCGGCGACTGTCAGCTTGCAAATGTTTTATGGAATACCGGCCAAAGCGGTGGGAGCACCTCAGCGAAAACCGCGCAGAACGGCGTTCTGAGTGGTCAAAAAGTACCAGATACTACCACCGGTGGTACCAATATAATTAATAATTGGAATTTCGAAAGCGATGAGGCCCTTGCAGGGTGGGAAACAACCAGAAGCGCCAATGCAACAAGCTATAACGCCGCTGTTTCCGCTGGGTTTTATCAGGTCGCGACTGGCGGCAGTGCCGGTAGATGGAATTATGTGGCATCCGGCGGCACCCCATCCGGTAGTACTGGTGTTGTGTCGGCAAATAGTTCAACGCAAGAAGGTTCCGGATTCGTATATGCTGAGGTCAGCGGATATTATAGTAGAGATATATGGCTTCGAAGTCCTGTATTTAATTTTGGTCATGGTGATGCTTTTAATTTAGTATTAGGTATGTATGGGGCAGCAGTGGGTACATTAAGGATCTATTATATAATTGAGGATAGAGATTTGTTGGATATATATCCCGGGAGTTAATAAATGTATTCAAGATATGGAAGTTATATTAATGCTCGACAAAGATTATCTAAATTAGGATATCATGACAGATATAATAAAGTCCGATTTATCGGTAGGGATTTAATAGGCGGTATTCATACTTTAGAAGATCTTTATGATTTTCATGACGGAGATACCATTTCTGCGTATTCAGCTAGCGTCGTCGGTCAGTTTGAAGTGGCACACCAAAGCAGTGCCAATACTACCCAATCTCTTTCTGGAACATGGACAGTTCCCAGTGGGGTTACTAGTATATCTGTATTAGCTATTGGTGGCGGTGGTGGTGCCGCGGCGACCGGTTCAAACCGTGGTGGTGGTGGAGGAAGTGGTGGTGCAATGGCATGGGTTAATGATGTTTCAGTAATCCCAGGGCAAGTTTATCAATATTTTGTCGGCGGTGGTGGAGATGGGGGCTATCAGCTATCGCAAGGCGGTCAAAACGGTCAAGCTACTTATATAGGACCGGCAGCTGGTACCCAATCTTATATTACAGGATATGGGGGCGTCTTCGGCCGGCTGGGTAGGACCTCTAGCGGGACATCATTTCCCACTATACAACAGAATGGTGGTTATACCGCGGGCGGATTAGTTGGATCTTGGCTAGGCAATGCCGGTCAGCAAGCTGGTGTAGATTATGGTGGTTATGACGGAGGCGCCGGAGGTGCTGCTCGATATAACGACGCAGGTGGTGGTGGCGGTGGTGGACCTGGTTACACCGGTCGCGGCGGTACCGGAGCTTACGGTAATCAAAACACGGGCGGGACATCTGGTCAAGGCGGCGGCGGTGGTGGCGGTAACACAGCTAGCAGCTTTTGTCGAGGCGGCGGTGGAGTAGGTATATATGGTATTGGTGCAAATGGTGGCGTCGGCGGCAATGGTGGTTCCGGAGGATTTGGAGGCAATAGCGGCAACGGAAATTCATATGGTGGTCTTTATGGGGCCGGGGGTGGTGCTGATGATGATGATTATAGTTCTGCTACTTCGGGAAATGGCCCTGGAGGTGCAGGGGCTCTAAGAATTATATGGCCGGGTAATGAGCGGCAATGGCCGGGTACTAGAACAGCTGACGAATAATTATAATATATACTTACATGATGAAAATAGCGATTATTGACCTTTTAGGTCTTACATATGATGGTTCTACATTATCAAAAAGAGGATTAGGCGGATCTGAATCAGCAGTTATCCTCATGTCAAAGGAATTAGTAAAGATAGGATTTGATGTTACTGTCTTTAATAATTGTATTGATTCAGAAGCCAGCCCGGGCGAATATGATGGTGTAAAATTTATAGATCATACCCAATTTAAAGATAATATCAATTATGATATTATTATTTCTTCAAGATCTGTTTATCCTTTCTTTTCTGATAACAAATACGCAAGAGTATGTGCAAATGCCAAACATAAAATAGTTTGGATGCACGATACTTTTTGTGAAGGTGATAATCATATTGAAGATATGCTAAATCAAGGGGCAATAGATGAGCTATTTACCTTATCAGATTTCCATTCTTCTTATGTTTTAAATTGTGATCATGGTAATAAAAGAAATTTTGAAGTTCTAAAAAATAAAATTTTTATGACAAGAAATGGTGCAGTTAAACATATTAAAGAAGTTGATCTTAATAAAAAAGATCATAATATGTTTATTTTTAATGCTTCTGTTACTAAGGGATTAACTCCTTTATTAGAAGATATCTGGCCAGAGGTAAAAAAGAATATCCCGGCCGCACACCTAACTGTAATAGGTGGTTACTATAGATTCAGAGAAGGTGCAGAGCCAGATGCTCAAGAGAAAACCCTTCGGAAATTTGTAGATGAATATCCAAAGGAAATGGATGTTACCTTTACTGGTGTAATACCACAATTTGAAATAGCAAATCTTTTAGCAAAATCTACCTTTATGATATACCCAGCAGATTTTCCAGAGACTTTTGGCATATCTTCACTTGAATCTTTATTATATAAAACACCTATTATTACATGTAACTTTGGGGCTTTAGAAGAAACTGCAATTGATTTAGCTTGTTATAAAATTGATTATGCAAATATGCCAAATAGTTTATTTCCAAATATTAATCGGAAAGACCAAGCTAAGAAATTTATACAGAAGACTATTCAAGCTTATAAAGACAGATATCTTTTGCAGCAAAAACAAAATTATTGCGATGTTGTTGATGATGTTTATGGCTGGGATACAGTTGCTTTACAATGGAAACAACATTTATATAGAAAATTAGAAAAATATTTACCGGTTAATGAATATAGAGAAGTAACTCGTATTAATCAAAAGGTTGCAAGAATATATGGTAGAAGATTTGCAAATCTAGAAGAAAGAGAAGTATACCAGAGTTTCGGAAAACAAAATAGAATTATTATTATCTCTCCATATCGTAATGCTGATAATTACATTATAGATCATTGTTTATCTATTGATCAACAAGACTATGATAACTATATGCATATAGTAATTGATGACTGTTCGGATTATGCAATACAGCTACCTCAAAGCGATAAAAGACAATATATTAGAAATGTAGAAAGGCGCGGTTGTATTGCTAATCAACTTATGGCATTTAAAAAATATGTCAGAGATGATGACATTGTTATTCTTTTAGATGGCGATGATTTCCTAGTTAGCAATAATACACTATTTCACTATTATAATGATTGTTATAATAACGGCATAGAATTTACATATGGTTCATGCTGGAGTATGGCAGACGAGATACCATTAGTTGCGCAGGATTATCCAGCAGAAGTAAAAGCAAATAGATCCTATAGGAAGCATCATTTTAATTGGATAATTCCTTATACACATCTTCGTACATTTAAGGGTAGTCTTTTAAAAGATTTAAATGAATCTATATTTAAAAGGGATGGTGAATTTATGATGAGTGGTATGGATAATCCACTTTTTTATGAATTAATTGAAAAATGTGATCCGGATAAGATCAAAGCAGTAAAAGAAATAATGTGTTTTTATAATGATATAAATCCGTTAAATGATTATAAAATACATTCAGATGAACAGAACTTAAACGTTGCTGTAGCACTAGGTAATGAAAAAATGAAAAAAATATTAATTGCTATACCTACTAATAAATATATAGAGCCTGAAACATTTAAATCAATTTACGATTTAGATATTCCTGATGGTTTCGAAACTCAATTTGAATTCTTTTACGGATATCAAATTGATCAAATAAGAAATCTAATTGCTGATTGGGGTAAAAAATACGATTATCTTTTCTGTGTTGATAGTGATATTATATTACCTAAAGATTCTTTAACAAAGCTTTTAAAAGCAAATAAAGATATTATATCTGGTCTTTATATTCAAAGAAAATATGGACAACAAATACCGGAATTATTTAAAAGGGTATCTACCGGTACAATTCATTATGATATTAATGAACTTATTTCTGGTGTTATGGAGGTAGATGCATGTGGTTTTGGGTGTGTTTTAATAAAGGGTCACGTACTAAAAGAAATGCAATATCCACATTTCTTATATAGGTCCTCAATCGATTTTAACGATACTGAATCTGAAGATACATATTTTTGTAGAAAGGCAAAGGAAAATGGGTATTCTATTTGGGCAGATACAACTATAGTTTGCAGTCATAAAGGTACCTATGAGCATGTTCCTAAAGTGAATTCAGTACAGCCTGATGTATATGATGTAAAAGAAAGACTTAGATTTCTTTCTAATGAGAAACAACTTTTTCCAAGAGATCATGTAAATTATTTAAAAGAAATAAGCCGAGAATATACGCCAAAGGTAATATATGATATTGGCGCTTGTGTTTTACATTGGACAAATGAAGCAGAAAAAATTTGGCCGGATTCTAAATTTATTGCTTTCGAAGCAATGGATGAATGTGAATTTTTATATAAAGAAAAGGGTATAGAATATGCAATAGGTGCATTAGGAGATAAGCAACGAATAGTTGATTTCTATAAAAATACCTATCATCCTGCGGGAAATAGCTATTACCTACAGAATGTATTAGTCGCGCCGGAAACACCTCAATATTTTAATGAGTCGCATAAGATTAAGACCGGTTTAATGCCCTTAGATACTGTAGTTAAAATGGGTAATTTTCCTGCACCGGATTTAATTAAGATCGATGTTCAAGGTGCAGAAATGGATATCATAAAGGGTGCTCAAGAAACCTTAAAAACAGTACAACATCTAATATTAGAACTACAAGAGGTAGAATATAATACTGGCGCACCGTTAAGAGAACAAGTAATTGATTATTTAGATTCTATTGGATTTACTTTAATTAAAAGATTTAGTAACAACGGTCCAGATGGGGATTATCACTTTAAAAGGAAAAGTGTATAAATACACAGATATAACGATAAAAACCCTAGGGGATCTTTATGGCTAATCCAACATCTCGAGCAACACTTATAGAATATTGTAAACGGAGACTCGGTGATCCTGTGATTGAAATTAATATCGACCCGGATCAAGCAGAAGATCGGGTTGACGAAGCGCTTCAATATTATCAAGAGTTTCATTCTGACGCAACTACTAAAACTTATCTCAAACATCTTGTTACTTCAACAGATGTGACAAACGAATATATTCCTATTTCATCGGATATACTTTTTGTTTCAAAGCTGTTTCCTACGGCAAGCTCTTTTAATTCATCATTCAACTTTTTTGATATTAAATACCAAATGATGTTAAATGATATTGCAGATCTTCAGAATTTTGCCGGAGATCTCGCATACTATGAACAAATGCAACAGTATTTAGGTATGCTTGATATGAAATTAAATGGTTCACCACAAGTACAATTTAGTAGACATCAAGATAGATTGTATATTTTCGGGGACTTTGCAGATGGAGATATAAAAGCTGGTGAATATATCATAGCAGAAGTTTATACTATTATCGATCCAAATACACACACATCAATATACAATGATATATGGCTTAAGGAATACACTACTTCCCTTATTAAACAACAATGGGGTCAGAATTTAATTAAGTTTGAGGGTATGCAACTACCTGGTGGTGTTACCTTAAATGGTAGACAGATATATGATGATGCAACAGGGGAAATTGCTTCACTCAGAGAAACTATAAGACTAGAGCACGAACTTCCAGCAGATTTTTTTGTAGGTTAATATGGCAACCAACGTATACTTTAGTCAAAGAGTAAGATCCGAACAAAATCTTTATGAAGATATTGTAATTGAATCTCTTAAAATGTATGGACAAGATGTCTATTATCTTCCTCGTGATATTGTAAACGAGGATTCTATTTTTGGTGAAGATATTCCTTCTAGATTTAATTCTTCTCATAAAATCGAAATGTATATAGAAAATACAGAAGGGTTTGATGGAGAAGGAGATTTATTTACAAGATTTGGTGTAGAGATTAGAGACGAAGCAACACTCGTCGTATCGCGACGTAGGTGGGTTCAACAAGTTTCTAGGAAAGATAATGAATTAAATAGTGCTAGACCAAGAGAAGGGGATTTAATTTATATCCCTCTTTCAGGATCTTTATTTGAAATAACACACGTAGAACATGAGCAACCTTTTTATCAATTAAGCAATCTACCAGTTTTTAAAATGAGATGTCATCTCTTTGAATATAATGATGAAGATTTTGATACAGGTGTTCAGGCAATTCAAAATATTGAAAAAGAACATGCTTATCAGTATATATTAACATTAGGAGAAGATGGAGCTATTACTATCGGGGGTACAGCTTCTCAAACTCTCAGCAGTGGTGTAGTTATTAGCGGTGAAGTACAGAAATATTCAGACTCTGATAACAAGATGCATCTTTCTCATGTAGGCGCAGATGACGGTTTATTCCATACATTTGTCACTAGTGAAACCATTTTGGTAGATGGTGTTAGTCGTACTGTTATAGCTGTTACAGAAGATAATCAGATATCTGAAAATGAACAGAATGATGACTTTAGTCCGTCTGGATTAAGCTTCCTTGATTTCAGTGAAGATAATCCATTCGGCGATCCGGAGCTTAATTAATGTTTGGTACCCATTTTTATCACCAAAAAATTAGAAAATGTGTTGCTATATTTGGCGCTCTTTTTAATAATCTATATGTACTAAGAAAAAATTCTTCTGGACAAGTCGTTAGTCAGATTAAAGTTCCTTTGTCATATGCACCTAAACAAAAATATCTAGAAAGAATTAGAGAGCAGCCGGATCTGGATACGACAGATACAAGAGTTGCTATTAAGTTACCTCGTATGTCTTTCGAAATTACTAGTTTTACTTATGATACACAAAGACAATTGACAAAGATTTCTAATTTTAATACTACAGGAACAGCTTCGACAAACAGACAAAAATTCTATTCACCTGTACCGTATAATATTAATTTTCAATTAAATGTATATGCAAAAAATCAAGATGATGCGCTGCAAATTGTAGAACAGATACTGCCAACATTTAATCCACAGTATTCTTTAACTATTAAACCATTCGGTGTAGAATATCCAGATTTTAAAGAAGATATACCAATTGTAATACAAAGTGTTTCTTTCTCCGATGATTTTGAGGGAGCAATGGAACAAAGACGTACTATTGTTTATACTCTAGATTTCGAAATGAAAGTCAATTTCTATGGAGCTATAGCTACTAAGGGTATTATCCGTAAAAGCATCGCAGATATATTTGAGATGAATACTGGATTAGCAGACTCGGATTTAAAATTAGAAAGAATAGCAGTTGAACCAGATCCATTGTCTGCGATCGGATTAGCTGATAGTGATTTTGGATTTACGACTACTATTACACCGTCAATTGATAGTGCATAAGGAAATAAATTATGGCTGAAAAAGACTACTCTACTCCATGGGATCTTCCGGAAAATTGGGACGAATTAACTGAAGAGGAAAGAGAAAATATATTAGATAATTTGCTGCCTACTAATCCAGATTTCGTGCCTGAGATTTGTCCTAATTGTGGACATGATTGTCACGAAGAAGGCTACCCATGTCTTGAAGAAAATTGTTCATGTGAATCTTGTACTTGCGGTACATGTACACCGGATTATGTAGAATGAAAGAGTCAAAAGATAATTTAAAGAATGATTATGATTATTCTCGAGAAACATATTACGAATTAATTGAAAAAGGTAAAGATGCTTTAGAGAATATGATTGAGGTCGCCCGCGAGAGCGAGCACCCGCGAGCGTACGAAGTATTATCAGGTATGATTAAAAATGTATCTGATGTAAATGATAGATTAATGGATTTGAACAAGAAGCAGAAAGAAATTAATCGAGAAGAAGTAAAACAAGTTGGTAATACTACTAATAATGTATTTCTCGGTTCTACATCTGATCTTCAAAAACTATTACAAAATGATAAAGAAATTATAGATGTTACACCAAAATGAGAATTACCTCGGTAATCCAAATGTAAAACGTGACGGTGTACTTCAAGAATGGTCTGAAGATCTAGTTAGAGAATATGCAAAATGCATGGGTGATCCTATATACTTTGCAGAAAAATACTGTAAAGTAATTTCTCTAGATGATGGATTAGTTCCATTTAAATTATATCCCTATCAAAAGAATATGTTTAGGCACTTTAATGAGCATCGGTTTAACATTGTATTGGCTTGCAGACAATCGGGAAAATCGATATCGGCATGTGCGTACTTACTCTGGTTTTCATTATTCAATTCAGAAAAAACGGTGGCGGTTCTTGCGAATAAGGGGGCAACTGCTAGGGAAATGTTATCTCGTATCACGCTTATGCTGGAGAACATTCCGTTCTTTCTTCAACCGGGATGTAAAGCGCTTAATAAAGGATCAATCGAATTTAGCAATAACAGCCGGATCATTGCTTCTGCTACTAGTGGTAGCTCTATTCGCGGTCTTTCAGTAAACCTCCTATATCTAGATGAATTTGCCTTTGTAGAAAGGGCAGCAGAGTTTTATACGTCAACCTATCCTGTGGTATCTGCTGGTAAAGATACAAAGATTATTGTTACCTCTACTGCAAACGGTATTGGTAATACTTTTTATAAGATATGGGAAGGCGCAACTCAAGGTATAAATGAATTTAATCCATTTAGGGTTGATTGGTGGGATGTACCAGGTCGTGACGAAGAATGGAAGAAACAAACAGTAGCAAATACTTCTCAATTACAATTTGATCAGGAATTTGGCAATACATTCTTCGGTACCGGTGATACACTTATTAATGCAGAAACATTAATGGGATTTAGAGCCGGTAAATATGAAAAAATATTAGAAGGTGGTAACCTTATTGTTTATAAGGAACCTTTAAAGAATCATGATTATATTATGACAGTCGATGTTGCGAAGGGAAGAGGTCAGGACTATTCAACTTTTAACTTGATCGATATTAGCGTCCGCCCGTTTCAACAGGTTGCTGTATATCGCAATAACACTATCTCTCCTTTGCTCTTCCCGAATATTATTTATAAATACGCAAAGTCTTATAATGATGCTTATGTAGTAATTGAATCAAATGACCAAGGAACAGTTGTCTGCAATGGTTTATATCATGATCTAGAATATGAAAATGTACATGTTGAATCTGCTGTAAAAGCAAATGCAATTGGTATTGAAATGAATCGTAAGGTCAAAAGACTTGGATGTTCAGCTATTAAGGATATATTAGAAAATAATAAGCTAAATATCGTAGATGAAAATACTATTATGGAAATATCGACATTTGTTGCAAAGGGGCAATCCTATGAAGCATCTGATGGTAACCATGATGATTTAATGATGAATCTAGTTATGTTTGGTTATTTCTCATCGACTCAGTATTTTGGAGATATGACCGATATTAATTTAAAAGATATGTTATTTAAACATAAAATGAAAGAAATTGAAGATGATATTGTACCGTTTGGCTTTATTGACGATGCATCGGAACACATTCAAAGGATTGAACAAGAAGAGTCGCCATGGGCGATAGAATACTCCAACGAGTTATAAAATTACAATTATTATAAATAATACTAATTGAAGATAACCGTATCATGAAATTCTTATAATTCGTAACCGAGAAGGAAAATAATATGGCACTCTTTACACCGTCCGAATCACCAGCGGTTGTCGTCAAAGAGATAGATCTGACTGGCGGTGTGCCAAATGTCCAGTCAACTACAGGCGCAATCGTAGGTAATTTTAGATGGGGTCCAGTTGGTCAGCGCACAGCTATCGCCAATGAAGCAGAATTGGTAAGTACCTTTGCTTCACCAGACTCGTCTAATACAATAGATTTCCATAACGCAGCATATTTCTTGCGTTATTCAAACTCTTTACAGGTAGTAAGAGAAGCTACTGCATCTGCATATAATGCTCGTTCTACAACAGGGCAGACAGCAGCTGATAGTAACGGATCTTTACCTCTAGAGACTGTTAACAATAAAGATGATTTTGATGCACAACAATCTGCATTAGATTCAGATAGTCATACATTTTTGGCTAGATATCCTGGGGAAATTGGTAACTCTCTTAGAATTTCTATTTGTCCATCAAGTGATTCAGCATTTTCCGCATGGTCATATGCATCATCATTTGATACAGTACCAGGAACAAGCACATTTGCCACTAATAAAAATGCATCAAACGATGAAATTCATGTGGCAGTTATCGATAAGAATGGTACTCTATCAGGTACAGCCGGAACGATTTTGGAAACCTTCCCCTATGTTTCAGTAGCTTCTAACGCTAAAACTGACGAGGGACAAACCAACTATGTTGTTGATGTTATCAATGAAAGATCTCAATATGTTCATATGGTTGGATTTGATTCCAATTACGCAAATGCATCAGCAGGAGCGGGATCAACTGCAGATAGCGGAGATAATTTCTCTCCAGGATTAACTGCAGCAACCAACTACGATTTTGCAAATGGTGCTAATTCAGGCGCTTTGACTACATCAGAATTTCTATCAGGATTTGATCTTTTTGAAGATAAAGACACTGTAGAAGTTGACTTTTTGATTGCGCCAGGTATGGTAACTCGTGTAGATCAAACGACTGTTGTTAATGATTTGGTTTCAACAGCCAGTTCATTAAGAAAAGATTGTGTTGTTATAGGTTCACCAGCAAGAAATGATGTTATTGGTATTACTTCTGCAGCAACAGCGGTAACAAATGTAGTTGCAACTGCCAATACCTTTACTAAGAGTTCTTATCTAATAACTGATAATAACTATCTGAAAGTCTACGACAAATATAACGATCAGTATATCCAAATTCCAGCTTCTTCTTCAACAGCTGGTATTATGGCAGCAACTGATTTGAATAGAGCCCCATGGTTTTCACCAGCAGGTTCTAGACGTGGTCAATACTTAGGTATTACTTCACTAGCATATACACCTTCTAAATCACAAAGAGATACTCTTTATAAAGCAGGTGTAAATCCAATTGCAAACATTCCTGGTCAAGGGGTACTACTGTTTGGTGATAAAACCAATCTTGGAAGACCTTCTGCATTCGATCGTATTAACGTACGTCGTCTTTTCTTGGTTCTTGAAAGAGCAATCGGTAGAGCAGCAGAACAAGTTATGTTCGAATTCAATGATGAATTTACAAGAGCAGAATTTGTTAACATCGTAGAGCCAGTATTAAGAGAAGTAAAAGGCAGACGTGGTATTACTGATTTCCGTGTCGTTTGTGACGAAACAAACAATACAGCAGCAGTAGTCGATCGTAATGAATTCATCGCCAATATCTTCATCAAGCCGGCACGTTCCATCAACTATGTCACTTTGAACTTTGTGGCAGTTAGAACTGGCGTCGACTTCGAAGAAGTCGTAGGCACAGTTTAATAGCGCTAAGGAGATAATAAAATGGCAATTTTAGGAGTTGATGATTTCAAATCCAAACTTAGAGGTGGTGGCGCTAGGCCTAATCTGTTTAAAGCTACTATTAACTTTCCAGGTTATGCAAATGGTGATCCTGAATTAACGTCTTTCCTTTGTGAAACGGCGCAACTTCCAGGATCTACAATGGGTATTATTGTAGTACCATTTCGCGGACGTCAGTTAAAAATGGCTGGTGATCGTACATTCGCAGAATGGACAGTTACTATCATTAATGACACCGACTTTGCAGTTCGGAATTCAGTTGAGCGTTGGATGAACGGTATGAATGCACATAGTGCAAATACCGGTCTAACTTCACCAATTGATTACGAAGCAGATTTAAGAGTAGAACAATTGGATAGAGATGGAAGTTCACTTAAGGAATATATTTTCCGCGGTGCATTCCCAACTGATCTAAGCCCAATCGATCTGAACTATGGATCAAACGATGAGATCGAAAGATTTCAGGTTACGTTCCAGTATCAATATTTTGATAGCTTAAATCCGTCTACTACATCTTAGATAAATATACGAAAGAGAGCGGGTTCGCTCGCTCTCTTCTTACTCTAATTAGGAATTTATAATGGCAGATAATAGATCACTTAAGTTATTTGGCTTTGAAATTAAAAAAGCAGAAACCGAAGATCCAAACAAAAAGCCTTCGATTGTACCTGCTCGTGACGATGACGGCGCAGGTTATGTAACTGCAGCTGGTACTCATTATGGGCAATACATTAATATCGATGGCGATGATTCAAAGGATAATTACCACTTAATTATGAAATATCGTGGTGTTGCTATGCATCCTGAAGTAGACATGGCTATTGAAGATATTACTAATGAATCAATTTCTGGTGGTGAACTAGAACAATCAATTGATATTAATATGGATAATCTTGAGCAAAGCGATAAGATTAAAAAGATTATTAAAGAAGAATTCGATAACATTTATAGTATGCTAAACTTTAATGAATTAGGTCATGATATTTTTAGAAGATGGTATGTAGATGGACGTATTTTCCATCACTTAGTTGTAAATGAATCTAATTTAAAAGCAGGTATTCAAGAGATTCGTCCTATCGATTCTGCAAAAATGCGAAAAGTTAAACAGGTTAAAAAGAAAAAAGATCCTCAAACCGGTGTTAACTTAATCGAAAAAGTAGACGAATATTATATTTACCAAGAAAAACCAGGACAAGCAAACTCAGGTGTAAAACTTACACTTGATTCAGTTTCATATTGTACATCTGGTCTTCTCGATGAAGGTCGTAAGAAAGTTATTTCTTATCTTCATAAAGCACTTAAACCAATTAATCAATTACGTATGATGGAAGATTCTTTAGTCATCTATCGTCTCGCACGTGCGCCCGAGCGTCGTATCTTCTATATTGATGTAGGTAATTTACCAAGAGGTAAAGCTGAACAATATATGAAAGATATTATGACTCGTTATCGTAATAAGCTTGTCTATGATGCATCATCCGGGGAAATCAAAGATGATCGTAAACATATGTCAATGCTTGAAGATTTCTGGTTACCAAGGCGTGAAGGTGGGCGTGGTACTGAGATCAGTACTTTACCCGGCGGGGAAAATCTAGGACAAATTGATGATATTGTTTATTTCCAAAAAAGATTATATCGTTCTTTAAATGTACCTATTTCTAGATTAGAATCTGAAAACCAATTTAGTCTTGGAAGATCTACAGAAGTTTCAAGAGATGAATTAAAATTTCAGAAGTTTATCGACAGACTTCGTACAAGATTTGCACATCTTTTTTATGATATTCTAAAAAAACAATTAATTCTAAAAGGTGTTATTGCTGAAGAAGATTGGAATGGTATTAAAAATGATATTGTTCTTGATTTTGTTAGGGATAATCATTTTACAGAATTAAAGAATGCAGAACTATTAAGAGAAAAATTACAAACATTAGATCAAATTTCTAATTACGTAGGTGAATATTTCTCTAAAGAATGGGTCCAGAAAAATATTCTTCGATTTTCTGATGAAGATATTGAAAAAATTAATAAAGAAATGTCAGGGGAACAAGAAGAACAGCCTGATGAAGAAGAGCAGCAGCAAGCTGAGCCATCTCAAAAATTTGAACTAAAACCAGTTGCAACTCAAGGAGAATAAATTATGAGTGAAGAAGTACAAGCGGAAGTAGAAACCAATCCGATTGAAGATATGATTAATTATGCTATTGACCAAAATTTTAATAAAGCCAACAATTTATTTAATGATATGGTTACTATTAAAATGTCAGATCTACTTGATCAAGAAAAAATCAATGTAGCTAATCAAATGTATAACGGAGTAGAGCCTGATGATGAGGATGATGAAGACCTCATGGGGGATGAGGATGACTCACAGCTCGAGCTTGACCTTAACTCAGAAAGCGGCGATGAAGAAGAAGAAGATGACGAAGAGTCCGATAGTTACGGAGAGTATGATGAGCTCGAAGACGAAGATTAATTTAAAATAAAAAACAACATTATTATAAATAATAAGTAGAAAAAGAAATGAAATCATTTTTTCAGATTCGGGAACTAACCGGCCGGATGCCAAAGGGTAAACATGTCTTTGATAAAAAGATTAAGGGTGTGTCTGTCATGGTACATAAAGATCAAGGTCGCTATGTTACGTATGTGGATGGCGATAGGCTTGATGCTTATTCGTCTCAAAAAGAAGCTGAGAAAGCAGGATTAGAATTCGTAAAGGTTTATAAAAAATGAAACTGATATCAGAATATACTGAAGATAATTTAGAGGTGCTTACTGAAGCTCGTAAAGATGGAGGTAAATCCTACTCTATCGAAGGTGTATTCATGTCAGCTGAACAAAAAAATAGAAACGGTAGGATTTATCCTAAAGACGTCATGGAAGGTGCTGTTAACAAGTATAATGTTGAACAAGTACAAAAGGGACGTGCAGTTGGTGAATTAAATCACCCTGAAGGACCAACCGTTAATCTAGATAAAGTTTCACACAAGATCGAATCCTTGAAATGGCAAGGTAACGATGTTGTTGGAAAGGCAACCATTTTGGAAACTCCGATGGGTCAGATTGTTAAAGGTCTACTCGATGGTGGTGTCAAACTGGGTGTTTCGACTCGTGGTATGGGAAGTTTGCAGCGAAATAATGACGCAATGATCGTTAAAGGCGATTTTCTACTGAATGCAGTAGATATTGTTCAGGATCCCTCCGCACCTAGCGCTTTTGTTAATGGAGTTATGGAAGGTGTTGAGTGGGTATGGAACAACGGCATTATTGAGCCACAAGCTATTGAAAAAATGGAGACTGAAATTAAAAAGGCTCCACGTGCTGATCTCTATGAGGCTCAGGTTCGTGAGTTTAAGAATTTCCTCTCGTTGCTCAAAAATAAATCGTAAAAGGAGTCAATTATGACTGATGAAAATCAAATCGAAGATCAAGAGATTGACCTCCATGATGACAACGAAGTCGTGGAAGAAGCTCATGATCCAAAGAATGCTGAAGCACAGTCTGTAGCATCTGTTGATAAAGCAGGTGAAGCAACTGGTACTGCAGCAAAGCGTAAAGGCGATTCGGGTAAACAAGATCCAATGCCAAAAATGCCAGGTACAAAGGCTGGTATGATTAATGCTTTGTACATGAAAGCATCCAAGATGAAAAAAGAAGATCTTGCTGCTATGTACGGTAAAATCATGGCTGAAGATTTCGATACCGAAGATGGTGTAGTAGTTGAAAATGATATTTCAATTAACTACCAGGCAGATTTCTCTGATGACTTAAATGCAATTATGGCTAATGAAGCTACATTGTCTGAAGAGTTCAAAGAGAAAACCGCTATCATTTTTGAAGCAGCTATTAAATCAAAGCTTGCTGAAGAAATCGATCGTCTTGAAGAAAAATACAACGAAGAGCTCGAGGCAGAAATTACTTCTACCAAAGAGGATCTTGTAGAGAAAGTTGACAGCTATTTAAACTACGTAGTTGAAAACTGGATGGAAGAAAATAAAGTAGCCATCCAAACTGGTCTAAGAACTGAAATCGCCGAAGACTTTATGAATAAGATGAAAGATCTGTTCACTGAGTCATACATCGACGTTCCAGAATCAAAGATCGACCTGGTTGACGAACTCGCTGAAACAGTTGAAGAGCTAGAAGAAAAACTAAATGCTCAAACTGGTAAGGCAATCGAAATGGCTGAAGAACTTGAGTCATTCAAGCGCGATGCAATCATTCGTGAAGCATCACGTGATTTGGTAGAAACCCAAGTCGAAAAACTTAAATCTTTAGTCGATGATATTGATTTCGATGACGAAGAGACTTTTGCTAAAAAAGTAGCTACTGTTAAAGAATCATATTTCAACAAAGTAACTTCAACAGAGTCTGCAGACTTTGATACAGATGAAAGTGATGACGATGCAATCGTAGAAGCTTCTGGATCAATGGCTCAGTATCTTACAGCACTTAAAAGAACCCAATAGGAGTTTATAGAAATGCAAAATGTAATTTCTTACGATAAGCTTGTAGAAAAATGGGGTCCAGTACTTAATGAAGAGTCTGCTGGTACCATTCAAGACAAGCACAGAAGAGCAGTTACAGCTGCTGTTTTAGAAAACCAAGAGAACGCACTTCGTGAAGAAGGTATGATGTTCGAGAACGCAGCAGCACCTGCTAACAGCACTGCTAGCACAGCTAACTGGAATCCAGTACTGATCGCACTCGTACGTCGTGCAATGCCAAACCTTATGGCATACGATCTTTGCGGCGTTCAGCCAATGACCGGTCCAACTGGACTGATCTTTGCTATGAAGTCACGCTACGGCGGGGGTTCAACATCTAACCGTGAGGCTCTGTTCAACGAAGCAGAAACAAAGTTCTCAGGCGATTCATCTGCTACACATGACTCAGATAACGCTTCTGGTCTGAATGGTATTACTGACTCAAACGGCGATTCTTCAATCGATAACGATCGTCTTACAGCTCTTGCAGCTGGTGGTATGCCAACAGCCGATGCGGAAGCACTTGGCTCAGCTGGCGGATCATCTTTCCGCGAGATGGGTTTCACCATCGAGAAGTCAACAGTCACTGCTAAGTCACGTGCACTGAAAGCTGAGTACTCACTGGAACTGGCACAAGACTTGAAAGCAATTCATGGTCTTGATGCTGAAACTGAGTTGGCTAACATCCTGTCAACTGAGATCTTGGCTGAAATCAACCGTGAAGTTATTCGTACGATTAACTCACAAGCTAAGACCGGTGCTGGTACAACCAACACAGCAATCAATGGTATCTTCAACGTACAAACAGACGCTGATGGCCGTTGGTCAGTAGAGAAGTTCAAAGGTCTTATCCTTCAAATCGAGCGTGAAGCAAACGTAATTGCTAAAGAAACTCGTAGAGGAAAAGGTAACTTTATCGTCTGTTCTTCAGACGTAGCTTCTGCTCTTGCAGCCTCTGGCATGCTCGACTATGCTCCTGCAATGTCAACTTCATTGAACGTTGATGATACAGGTAACACCTTCGCAGGTGTACTGAACGGTCGTACACGCGTATACATTGACCCATATGCATCAGCTGACTATGTCACTGTTGGTTATAAGGGTACAAACCCATATGACGCAGGTCTGTTCTACTGCCCATACGTTCCATTAACAATGGTACGTGCGGTTGGTGAGGATAATTTCCAGCCAAAGATTGGATTTAAGACACGCTACGGCATGGCTTCAAACCCATTCGTTGGTGCAACACCTGCTGATGGTCTTGCAGCTGTTAAGACTAACCAGTACTATCGTATCTTCCGCGTTGACAACATCCTCGGCGCATAAAAATACAATAATAAAAGAATAATATAACTAGAGGCGGCTTCGGTCGCCTCTTTTTTATACTATCATATATAAATAGTAATATGGAAATTATTTGGCATATATTATTAACGGTTTGTTTAGGTTCTACTTGTATTAATCAAGACGTTCAGTGGTTTGATTCAAAACAAGAATGTGATACTATGTTAGCCGTATATACAGAAATACCTTCAGATGGTGATTGGGATACTGTAGAATATAGATGCAAACCGGTGGGAAGTACAGGGACTTAAATGGCAGAATTAACAGATAATTTTAATTACCTTCAACCCACTAGTTTTAAACTCTCGGTTGACAGACGTAACTATCCAAACTTGGAATTCTTTCTCCAAAGTTTTATTCATCCTGGGATGATTATGAACTCTGTAGAAATCCCATATAAAAAGATTACCGGTATTCCTTTTATTGGCGATAAATTAACATTTAATGAATTACAAGCTAATATACTTCTTGATGAAGATATGAAATCTTATGATGAAATGTATTCATGGATGAGAAGATTATTAGATGTAGGTAATATTACTGCTTATGAAGCAAATCAGGATTTACCACCATCAATGGCTGATATTACACTTAGTATTTTATCAAGCCATAATAATTTAACGAGACAAGTTAGATATATCGACTGTATACCAACAGCATTGACTGATATTCAATTTGAATCTACATCAGGTGGTGAATCATTTATAACATTTTCTGCATCTTTTAGATTTTCATATTTTGAATTGGTAGGCGCTTCTTATACTACGAATGTAGATGGATCACCTAACATAACGGTAAATAGATCTATAGCAGGTTCTACTATTACTGAATCCTAATTACTAAGGATATATTATGATTGACTTGAAAACTATCCACGAAATGTGGGCAAAAGACTGTATTATTGATTCTAATAAACTTGACGAATCTTCACGTCAAGCTCCTTTACTTCACGCAAAATATTTAGAAGTATTAACTGCATATAAATTGCAGCTTAAAAGAGCTGAATTTGATCAAAAGAAACTTCTTAAAAAGAAATGGTTATACTATAATGGTAAGATGGATCAAGAAACCGTTGAGGCCCTTGGTTGGGAAGCTGATCCATTTGACGGTCTTAAAATACTTAAAGGTGAGCTTGATTATTATTATGATAGTGATCCTGAAATTCAAGACTCAGAAGGCAAAATACAATACTATAAGACAGTAATAGATACATTGTCTGAAATTATCAGTAACGTTAATTGGAGACATCAAACTATAGGGAATATGATTAAGTGGAGACAATTCGAGTCAGGAAGTTAGATCACTCTAATCTACATGTAGATTGTGATTCTGGTATTGCTCAGGAATTAAATGAATTTTTTAGTTTCTTTGTACCAGGATATAGATTTATGCCTGCTTATAAAAATAAAGTATGGGATGGTAAGATTCGATTATATAGTCGAGCTACCGGAGAATTGCCTGCTGGATTATACCACCATTTAGTACAGTTCGCGCGATCGCGCGGGTACGAGATGGAAGATTTTAAATCTGATGAATATGGATATCCCTACCAAAAAGAAGATGTAGATCCAAGCGAATTAAATAACTTAATACAGTCATTGTCATTACCATTTGATGTTCGTCCATATCAATTAGATGCTGTATTAAGAGGATTAGAAAGAAAACGCGGTATTTTATTATCGCCTACCGGTTCTGGTAAATCTTTAATCATTTATATTTTACTATCATATTATCTTGCATATATTGGTAGTTCAAATAAACAAAGGGTATTGGTTATCGTACCAACAACCTCTTTGGTAGAACAAATGTCTACAGATTTTAAACAATATGGAATGCCTGAACAATTAGCACATAAAATTTATTCTGGAAAAGATAAAAATACTAATTGTCCTATTATTATTTCTACTTGGCAATCAATTTATAAATTACCTAAATCTTGGTTTCAGCAATTTGGTATGGTAATCGGTGATGAGTGTCACGGATTTAAATCCAAATCATTAATGAATATTATGAATAAATGCACGGAGGCAGGATATAGGTTTGGAACGACAGGAACTTTAGATGGAACTCAAACACATGAGCTGGTCTTACAAGGTCTTTTCGGAAGAACTTATAAGGTCACAACAACAAAAGAATTACAGGATAGTGATACTCTCGCCAAGCTCCAAATTAAACGAATCATACTTGAATATGCAGAGGAAATACGTAAGGAGTTTGGTAACAGAACATATCAGGATGAAATCGAGTACATTGTAACAAATGAAAAACGGAATCAGTTTATCCGAAATCTAGCACTTGATCAAAAGGGTAATACATTAGTATTATACAACTATGTTGAAAAACATGGGAAACCTTTATTTCAACTAATAGAGGAAAAGACAGATGAAGATCGTAAAATATTTTTTGTATCTGGTGGCACGGATACCGCCGACAGAGAAGCAATACGAGGAATTGTGGAAAAAAGCAAAGAAGCAATCGTTGTGGCTTCATTAGGTACTTTTTCTACTGGGGTAAATATTAAGAACCTGCACAATATTATATTTGCTTCACCAAGCAAATCACAAATTAGGGTATTACAGAGTATCGGCCGAGGTCTAAGAAAAAGTGATGATGGTAGAGAAACTACTTTATATGATATCAGCGATGACATTAGCTGGAAAAGTAGAAAAAACTTTTCACTTATACATTCTTCGGAAAGATTAAAAATATACGAAAAAGAAAAATTTAACCATAAATCCTATAAGGTACCTTTAAAATGAGTGAAAAGCTAGATATTAAACAATTTAAGCTTACCAATGATGATGAGATTTTATGTGAGGTTATCCACTGGGATGATGACGAAGGTACTGTTATTATAAAGGGAGCTGTTCGTATAATTAATATTGAAGATTATTCTCGAGGTGTAAGATTCTATTCTTTTAAGCCGTGGATAATGTTTCAAGATGATCTGAACGAAGTTTCGTTATTAAATGTTGGTCATATTATTGTAGAGGCAACACCTACAAAAGAAGTGTTAAAACATTACCATAAAACCCTAAAAGAAATTAGAAAACAGTTAGACGAAAGAACTCAAAAAAGATCTTTTCCGTTAGAGAAAGTAGCAGGAAAGATGGATGAAATGAGTGAAGAAGAATTCGAAAGCTATATGGACGATTTGGTAACAGAAGAATATGACGATGATTACCCAATGTTAGATTCGGATTCACCGGCAAATGTGATTAAGTTTAAACCGAAAGGCGGAACGTTTCACTAGTATTCATTCCCCGGCGTAACCTTAGCTTATTATACCGGAAAATACCAGAAATGTAAATCCCCTATTTTTTAAATTAAAAATAAAATTAAAAGGTTTACATTATAAGCCAAAAACGGTATAATAGTTACATTATGAAAGGACAGATATAATGGCAAAAAGAAAAAGTATTCATTATGTTAATAATGCTGATTTTTCTCAGGCAGTAGTTGAATACGTAGAAAAAGTCCAAGAAGCCAAGAAAAACGAACAACAACTTCCTATCGTACCTGACTATATTGCACAGTGCTTCTTAAGAATCTCTGAGGGTTTGTCTCACAAATCCAATTTTATTCGCTATACATATCGCGAAGAAATGGTAATGGATGCAGTTGAAAATTGTTTAAAGGCTATTAGTAATTATAATCTAGAAGCAGCTACCAGAACTGGTAAACCTAATGCTTTTGCATATTTTACACAGATTGCTTGGTATGCATTTCTACGACGTATTGCCAAAGAAAAAAAGCAGCAAGATGTTAAGTTAAAATATCTAGCTAAATCTGGTATTGAAAACTTTGTAGATTTAGATACAGCAGATCAGGCTGCAGGAAATGTAATAAGTACATTTGTTGATACCTTAAGAGATCGAATCGACAAAGTAAAACAGGTTGATGAAATTTATGACGATCTCTATAAAACCGAAAGAAAAAAAAGAAAAGCTAAATTAGCAGATTCTGATCTTACGGAATTTATGGAATGAGCTCAAAAATTTATACTATTCAAGTTCGGGAAGAAAATGACGATCTAGTTATTGATTTTCCTGAAGAGATTATGGAAACTACTAGGTGGAAAGACGGTGATGATCTAGAATGGATTATCCATGACACCTATGTTATATTGAGAAAAGCAACAAATGAAAATAGCAGTACTGAATGACACACATTGCGGTATACGTAACTCTTCCGAGATCTTTCTCAAAAACTCAGCAGACTTTTATTCAAAGGTCTTTTTTCCTTACTGTAAAGAAAATGAGATTGAGCAGATCTTACACCTCGGGGATTATTACGACCACCGTAAGTTTGTAAATTTTAAAGCCCTTAATCATAATAGGAAACACTTCCTAGATGTCTTAAGGCAAAATGGTATGAAAATGGATATCATTCCTGGTAACCATGACACATACTATAAAAATACTAATGATCTAAATTCTCTAAAAGAATGTCTTGGCCATTATATGAACGAAATTCATATTGTAATGGAACCAACTGTTATGGAATATGGATCTCTTAAGATTGCATTATTGCCATGGATCTGCGCAGAGAACTATGAAACATCAATGAGCTTTATTAAAGAATGTAAAGCTGATTGGCTTGGTGCACATCTAGAACTAAATGGCTTTGAAATGATGCGTGGTGTAACAAATGCCCATGGTATGAATCATAAACTATTTGATAGATTTGAATTAGTATTATCTGGCCATTTCCATGCTGCATCACGTCGTGATAATGTTTGGTATCTTGGAAGCCAGATGGAATTCTTTTGGTCAGATGCACATGATCCTAAATATTTTCATGTAATTGATACTGAAACACGCGAAATAGAAAAAGTAAATAATCCTTATACTTTATTTGAAAAAATTGTTTACAATGACGACAAAATGGATTATAATACATATGACGTTAAAAAACTAGTTGGCAAGTTTGTTAAGGTCGTAGTTGTTAATAAGCAAGATACTTTCTTATTTGATAAATTTATTGATCGTATACAGAACCAAGATATTCACGAATTAAAGATTGCAGAAAACTTTAACGAATTCCTTGGTGAAAATGTTGACGACGAAGGATTAGAAATTGAAGATACTGTACAGTTAGTAGATGACTATATTGATGGCGTTGATACAGATCTAGATAAAGATCGTATTAAGGTGAATATGCGTGAACTTATGACAGAAGCACAAGCACTAGAGATAGCATGATTATATTTAAGACGGTACGTTGGAAGAATTTTCTTTCAACCGGTAATTCATTTACCGAAATTAATTTATGTAATAGTAAATCAACACTTATTGTCGGCCAAAATGGATCCGGCAAATCAACTATGCTAGATGCAATATCATTTGCATTATTTGGCAAACCACATAGAAATATTAATAAGCCACAACTTATTAATTCTATTAATAATAAAGCATGTGTCGTTGAAGTAGAATTTAATATTGGTCAGAACCAATACAAAATTGTACGTGGTATTAAACCCCAGGTATTTGAAATCTGGAAAAACGAAACAATGATTAACCAATCATCACATGCAAAAGAATACCAAAAGATTGTAGAACAGAATATACTTAAGTTAAACCATAAAACATTCCATCAGGTTGTAGTACTTGGTTCATCTTCATTTATTCCGTTTATGCAATTATCGGCATCGCATAGGCGCGAGGTTATTGAAGATCTTTTGGATATTAACGTATTCTCTAAGATGAATGTCATATTAAAGGAAAGACAGAATATTATTAAAGACCAGTTAAAAGAAATTGGATACAATATTGATATTACTAAAAACAAAATTGAAACACAGAAAAAATACATTAGTGATATTAAATCTTTAACACAAGAGAATAAGAAAGAATATGAATCTAGGATACATGAATCGAAGAATCGTGTCGATGAATTACAGGCTAAGAATAGTAAGCTTAGTCTCGGACTCGATGCAGATCTATCAGAAGCCGATGAAAGGCTACGATCTTTACAGAATCGGAAACAGGACTTGCTCCTCAGAAGTCAAGATAGGCAATCGACTATCCGCGACCTCGAGAAGCGGATCTGCTTTTTCGAAGAGAATGAATCGTGTCCCGTATGCGAGCAGGCCCTTTCAGACGGCCATAAACATGAGATTTTACGGACAACAAAAGAAGATAGGAATCGGTGGAAGTCAACGCTTAAGCAAATTGGAGAAGAAGGCCAAGGAGTGGAATCGGAGATTAACCAACAGACTAGCCTACTTTCAACGCTTCGAGATAGGGTACATAAAATCACTGCCAATACCCGAGAGATTACGGCGATCAACTCAACGATATCTGATTACCAATCGTACCTAGAAAAAGAAGTTTCAGCAGATTTAAAAGCTGCCGAAGCTGATCTATCATCGATGGATAATGATAGAAGTAAGTTAATGGAAGAAAAATTCCGTATTAGCGAAGAATCTTCTTATAACTTTGTTATGTCTGAAATGCTAAAAGATACTGGTATTAAGACTAAGATTATTAAACAATATCTTCCTGTTATTAATAAATTAGTAAATCAGTACTTACAGGTATTAGATTTCTTTGTACACTTTGATCTAGACGAAAGCTTTAGTGAAACTATACGATCTAGACATCGTGATGAATTTACATATGCATCATTTAGTGAAGGAGAAAAACAACGTATTGATCTAGCACTTCTATTTACTTGGAGACAGATTGCTAAGATGAAAAACTCTGTAGCAACAAATTTGCTTATATTGGATGAAACATTTGACTCTTCACTAGACCATGAAGGTGTAGATAATCTACTTAAGATTCTTTATACACTTGGCGATGATACGAATATCTTTGTTATATCCCATAAAGGGGAAATCCTAGATGGTAAGTTTGGATCCAAAATTGAATTTAAAAAAGAAAAGAATTTCAGTAAAATTGCAGCTTAATGGTTTACAAATGAATCATTATGTGGTATAATTATCTAATAATAAGATATGGAGTTACATTATGGAATTAGAAGACGGTACTCTTCAGGTACTTAAGAATTTTTCTGCCATTAATCAGAATATTATGATTCGTGAAGGTAATACCCTGAAGACTGTAAATGAAGCTAGAAATATCATCGCTTATGCTGATATCAAAGAGCGATTTCCAAAAGACTTTGGAATATACGATTTAAACGAATTTATTGGTGTCCTGTCACTAGTTGATACACCTCGTCTTAAATTTAACGATGAGTATGTGACAGTTGGTGATTCCACCGGTAGATCAAAGGTTAAATATTTCTTCTCTTCGGAAGAGACTTTAACCTTGCCACCTCAAAAGGTTAATATGCCTGAAACTGAGGTTAAGTTTGTACTAACAAACGATACACTAAATAAGTTGAAGCGCGCTGCATCAACTCTAGGACATGAAGAAGTATCTATTTCTGGTAAAAATGGGATATTAAGTCTTTCTGTCGTAGATCAGAAAAACGCAACATCTAATCGATATTCAATCGATATTGATGGTGAGTTTAAAGAAGGATCAGAATTTAATCTAATCCTAAATATATCAAATCTCAAAATCTTGCCTGGCGATTATGATGTTGAGATTTCTTCTAAGCTTATATCACAATTCAGTCACAAAGAATTACCTGTGAAATACTGGATTGCTTTCGAAAAGACGTCTAAATTTGGAGTTTAAATAATGTCTAATCAAGTAGAACAACTACAAGATCTTGCTAATAAGTCTTCACGTAGTACCGTAGCAGTTATCGATGCCATGACTGCTCGTGGTGCATTTAAGGGTGAAGAACTTTCTACCGTTGGTAGTCTAAGAGACCAATGCATTAATATCATTCAAATCTGTGAGCAAATGACTCAAGATGCAGCAATGGAGGATGATGAAGATTAAGTTTACAAACTTACCTATTTGTGATATAATACCCTTTTGTTATGGAGTTTGTAAATGAATGATTTTCTCTGGGTAGAGAAGTACCGTCCTCGTAAGATTGCTGAGACCATTTTACCAGATGATCTTAAGCAAACTTTCCAGAGACTAGTAGATACCGGTGAACTGCCTAATATGCTTTTCACCGGTACTGCCGGCCTCGGTAAAACCACAGTTGCAAAAGCACTGTGTAATGAATTAAATGTCGATTACATTATTATTAACGGTTCTGAAGAAGGTAACATCGACACCCTTCGTGGCAAGATTAAACAGTTTGCCTCAACCGTTTCTCTTACAGGTGGATATAAAGTAGTTATCCTAGACGAAGCAGATTATCTTAATCCTCAGTCTACACAACCGGCTCTTCGTGGATTTATCGAAGAATTTGCCAACAACTGTAGATTTATTCTTACATGTAATTTTAAGAATCGTATTATTGACCCCCTTCATTCTCGTTGTGGCGTATACGAATTTAATACTACTAAAAAAGATTTAGCAGTTCTTGCACAAAAGTTCTTCGAAAGAGCTAAGTATATTCTAGACAATGAAGGGATAGTATATAATGAAAAAGCATTACCACCGATTATTATCAAACATGCCCCGGATTGGCGGCGGATCATCAATGAGCTTCAAAGACATGCTGTTCTGGGTTTTGATCCTAACCGGACTTCTGATTTGGGTGGATCCTTTGGCGATTTATATAAATCGTTAAAAGAAAAGGACTTTAAGAAAATGCGGTCATGGGTAACTAATAATATGGATACCGATGCATCTGCTATCTTTCGTGGTTTATATGATCAAATGTACGATTACCTTAAACCTCAATCTATACCATCACTTGTATTAATTCTAGCAGACTATCAGTATAAACACGCATTTGTTGCTGATCATGAATTAAACGTTGTCGCTTGTCTGACCGAGGTTATGGCTAATGTTGAATTTGCGTGATCCTGAACAAACGACATTTATAATATCTATTATAGCTGGCATAATAGGAGGATTTGTTGCTGGCTATGATGGTACTATTATAGCAGGTTTAAGCGTATATGTTTTCCTTCGTGTTATGCAAAGAGGTATGTAATGAATCCATTTGAATATGTAAATGCTATTAATATGACTAAAAAGAATATTATGGTAGATGATATTGCTGAAAAGCAGTACGTACCATATATGACAAACCGTAGCCTGTCCTACTTTAATGATACTGTACTCATTGCAAATGAGATGAATATCAACCATCACCTAGATAACCGTCTTCAATTCGATTTTTTTATAAATATAATTAGAAAGCGGAAACGTTTTTCCAAGTGGTTCAAACCTGAATCCCAAAGTGATGTGGAAGTAGTCAAGGCTTATTATGGTTATAGCAATGAAAAAGCACGCCAAGTCTTGCCCCTTCTTACAAAAGAACAATTAGAAGTATTGAAAAAGAAGGTAGATAAAGGTGGAAGAAAATAATTTAATCGAGTGGACTCCTAGCAGTATGTTAGAAGTTACTTTAAACGAGCCGGATGATTTCCTGAAAGTACGGGAAACCCTAACTCGCATCGGTGTAGCCTCACGTAAAGATCATAAACTATATCAGTCTTGCCATATTTTACATAAGCAAGGTCGTTACTTTATTGTGCATTTTAAAGAGCTATTTTTACTTGATGGTAAGAAATCTAATCTAGAAGAGAATGATATTGCTCGTAGAAATACGATTGCAACTCTTATGAGTGATTGGGGATTACTTACAATCGAAAACCGTCAGTCAGTTGAGCTATTAGCCCCGCTAAGACAAATTAAAATTATATCTTATAAAGATAAAGACCAATGGGAATTATGCCCAAAATATAATATAGGAAATAAACAATGAAAAAAGTGAAAATTAATGAAGACCTCCAAGAAGGTCATACTCTTTATGAATATCGTGGGCAGGTACTTGATGTTGGTGTAGTAGTACCAGATTGTGATGGCAATTCTATTGCAGTAATTGTTAAGACACCTGATGGACAAAGATTATCTTGCGATAGTAATTATTTTAGTTTTGTTGAATAGGGGTTTACATTCTTAAAGTAAACCATTATATATAATGTAGAGATGCCGGTAG
>Ga0181556_1000094_pt1 | contig 83474 bp, 74 predicted proteins | sample 011ome_14_FD_148651 | JGI IMG/M metagenome (GOLD analysis project Ga0181556, IMG submission 148651) | Coastal salt marsh microbial communities from the Groves Creek Marsh, Skidaway Island, Georgia - 011505AT metaG (spades assembly) | ecosystem: Environmental > Aquatic > Marine > Intertidal zone...
CTGAACGCTAAATCTAGATGACCCAATAAGCCGCTAGAGCCATTAAAATCGCCGAAATGATTAACGTAACCCGGGCTGCTAAGGTGGCTGCACCTAACGTTTCTAAGTCACTCCCATCGAGAATCAAATGCTTGACCCCGGCAACGAAGTGATAAGCCAATGCGGCCAATAAGGCCCAGGTCAACAACTTGCCTAGCGGTGAGGCAATATAGCCTTGCACCAGATCGAAACCCGCTTGGGAATCCAACGATACTTGAAGCGCAAGTAACATGATGCCAAGCCCTATAAACAACACAACGCCAGCGATACGATGTGAAATCGAGGCTAAGGCAATGATCGGCCAACGAAATTGCAGTAAATCCCCTAAACCGACATTGATTGGACGACGTTCTTTGCTCATCATTTTCCTCCAAACACCCTACCTCGATGACTGAGGTATGTGGCTACAATCGTTGTTGCCAAGTCGACAATGGATACGACCTAGCGTCTCTTCTTTCGCCCCTGAGGACCTTAATTTTGCCACCTCTAATGGCGCTTAGTCTGCTACTATTTACGCTGTTTATGAGACCTATGCGCGATGACTAGTGCGCGAGTCACCGCCAGACTTTTCCAACAAAAGGTCGCGCTTCAAAGGCGGCGACATGATAGAGGCTAGCCTGTCAAAAAACAACGCTAAGCGGCGGGTTTCGGCAGCGCTAGCCTTTACATCAGGAATCCATTTTGATTACATGTAGCCTCTCTTGGGGTCATGACTCTGTGGCGCTGAAAAGCCCCCAACAAGGCCGCTACTGGCGTTAACAAGCACGAGCGAAGCATTTATGAAACATATTGTCCAAATCACGATCGACGGCGTCACCACTGAGCTGCCCGTCCTCGAGGCCACTGTCGGGCTCGACGTAGTCGACGTCAGAAGCCTGATTCAACAAGGTCTGTATACCTATGATCCGGGCTTTTTGTCGACCGCAGCGTGTGATTCTGCCATCACCTACATTGATGGTGATGCCGGCATCTTGACTTATCGAGGCTATCCGATAGAGCAACTCGCTGATCAATCCGAACATCTTGAAGTGTGTTATCTCCTCCTTCACGGGGAGCTACCTTCTGCTGAAGCGCTGGGGGCGTTTAAACAAGACATTGCCGATCGGATGCCCATCGATGATCACTTTGCTCGCTTGTTTGACGGATTCACGACTGAGTCGCATCCGATGTCGATGCTATGTGCTGCAGTGGCAGGGCTAGCCGCGCAGTTCCATGAGGGTTTAGATATATATAACGCTGAGCATCGCTTGGAGTCAGCAAAACAGCTTATTGCCAAAATTCCAACGCTTGCGGCAATGAGCTATCGCAAATCAATCAATGCTAGTTTCGTTGCTCCTGATCCAAACCTAGGCTATGCCGAGAATTTTTTGAATATGTGTTTTGGCGAAACAGGGCAACCACCTAAAGTTAGTAAGACGCTCGCGGACGCCCTGGATAAAATTTTCATTCTTCATGCTGACCATGAGCAAAATGCCTCCACTTCGACGGTCAGGATTGCAGGTTCAACCGAAGCAAATCCCTATGCTGCGATTGCTGCCGGGATTGCAGCGCTCTGGGGCCCCTCTCATGGGGGCGCTAATGAAGCTGTGCTTGATATGCTTATGGAAATTGGCAGCATTGATCATGTCAGCGACTATGTGGCTAGAGCGAAAGACAAAGATGACCCCTTCAAACTGATGGGCTTTGGCCACAGGGTTTATAAAAATTTCGATCCGAGAGCTACTGTTATGCAAGCCAGTTGCCACGCTGTGTTGGCAGAGCAGGGCGTCGATGACGAACCACTGCTGGCAGTTGCCAAAGCACTCGAGACCATTGCTCGAGAGGAGGCTTACTTTGTCGATAGGCGGCTTTATCCTAACATCGACTTCTATTCAGGTATCACGCTTAAAGCGATGGGTATTCCGACCCCTATGTATACTGCGTTATTTGCCCTTGGACGAATGCCCGGTTGGATTGCACATTGGTCCGAAATGTTGAGTGCGCCGTTTAAAATAGGCCGACCCCGGCAGCTCTACCTTGGGCCTAATAAGCGCGATTATGTGCCCATTTCAGATCGCTAACCTACTTTTACCAGGGTCGTGCACAAACAAGGGTCGTGCAACCGACAATGCTTTTAACTTTCCAGAGGATTTACTGTGACTTTATCTGTCGTCATCCACACCAACAAAGGTGACATCAACCTGAACCTATACCCTGAAGAAACGCCCAAAACCTGCGCGAATTTCATCAATTTAGCGTTAAAAGGCTATTACAATGGACTTTCTTTTCACCGCGTCATTGCAGATTTCATGATTCAAGGAGGATGTCCTCACGGTACGGGGACTGGCAATCCGGGTTATCGATTTGAGGATGAGTTTCGTAGTGAACTGAAGCATGATCGTCCTGGTATTTTGTCGATGGCCAATGCGGGCCCCGGGACTAATGGTAGCCAGTTTTTCATTACCCATGTGCCCACACCGCATCTTGACGGCAACCACACGGTTTTTGGCGTCGTCAGTAGCGACAGCGATCAAGCGGTTGTCAACGATATACGGCAGGGGGATCACATAGAGACCATAGACGTTGAAGGGGATACCGAAAGCCTACTGGCATCGGTCGAGTCAGACGTCGCATCTTGGAATGAGGCCCTGTCTGCAGCTTTCCCCGATTTGTGAACCGCCTACAAGATTGGTGCTGGCCTACTGATCGCAGACGATGATGAAAGGGGTCATCCTAGATGCCATGAGCCTTGGGCCCGACCCAGATCTTACGCCGGTCACCGGGTTACTCGATGACTGGCGCATTTTCATGGCGACCAACCGAGATCAACTTACTGACCATCTGCTCGATGCTGACATCGTGCTGACCAACAAAGTTCAGCTGCCTCGCGGCGTGTTACAAAATCATCCTAAAATCAAGCTCATCAGTCTAATGGCAACCGGTACAAACAATGTTGATCTCACGGCGGCCACCGACTTTAACATCGTCGTTTCAAATGCAGTGGGCTATGCAACACCGTCGGTCTCGCAGCATACTTTTGCCCTACTGCTTAACCTCGTGACTCAGCAGCCGAACTATCTTTTAGATACACAACAAGGTCGATGGCAGCAGAGCCCGGTATTTTGTCGTCTCGACCATCCTATTACCGAACTCTCGGGCAAAACTATGGGAATTATTGGTTGGGGGACCCTTGGTCAAGCGGTTGCCGCGCTGGCGCAGGCATTTGGTATGAACGTGATAGCGGCGGACTCTCAAGGGTCGACGGGGGATCAAAAAACGGCCGCCGCGGTAGATCGACACCCACTTGAAAAATTACTAAAGCTATCCGACGTCGTGTCACTGCATTGCCCGCTCACCGCGAATAACCACCATCTGATCAATTCTGAAACCTTGTCTCTTATGAAACCTGGTGCTTTTTTCATCAATACTGCCAGGGGCGGTCTTGTTGACTCAACGGCGCTGTTGTCGGCACTTGATTCAGGACAAATCGCAGGCGCAGCCATTGACGTCCTAACCGAGGAACCGCCGCGATACGACGACCCGCTTTTTACAGAACCAAGACCGAACCTATTAATCACGCCACACAACGCTTGGGGTGCGATTGAAGCTAGGCAACGGTTGATTCAGCAGATGGCGGAAAATATCGAACGCTTTTGTCAAGGTTCGCCCGTTAGAGTTGTTAACGCATGAGTGCTTGGGAGGCATCCGCCAGCCCCGCATGAGTCAATGAATACATGCGATCTGCAAAAGTTTCTTTGATGAGCGTAATGCTGCTAGACCCAGCCCAGGTCTCGGTTGGAAGCGGGTTCAACCAAGCCACATGTCTGCAACGCTGCTCTACTCGCTGCAACCACTCTAACCCCGTGATTGCATTAAAATGCGTGAGACTACCCCCTACTTCCAGTAATTCTTGCAGCCCCATCTGCCCATCGCCGACAACCACGATACGAGTATCTCGGTCCAGCTTGGCGAGAAAATCCATGGTCGCTATTCTTAAGGGTGATGGTGCCCCTGCGGAGGCCATCGGCGCGAGCTCAGCGTATATACAGTTATGAAAGGTCAGCGCCGTCAAGGAGCGGAGCTCGCTCTTCACTGCAGTAAATAATTGATGGCAAAGCTCGGCATGGATCTCCATGGACCCACCGCTATCAAGCAACAAAACCAGCTTCAGACCATTTACCCTAGATGGCTGCATTCGAATGTCCAACCAACCGCCGTTCGTTGCCGTGGCTTTTAGCGTACTGCTTAGATCCAACTCTTCCGTTTGCGCGGCTCTCACCCATTGACGCAACCGTCTGATCGCCATCCGCATCGACCTAACGCCCAAACGCGCATCATCCTCTAGGCCATCGAATTGATCCATTAACGCCACCTTGGCTGCAGTGCTGAATCGTTGGGCGGTAACTTGACTACGAACACCGGTTACCCTTGGCAAAGTTTCGGCAAAGCCCTGCCCCAACTGGTCTGAAGCGCCGACACCGGCCTCACCGCCTTGACCCTTTTGCCCAGGTTCGTCCGATTCCCCTCCATGATCTTCATCGAACTCGTCGCTTGGATACGGTTCTTCGGATCGCAAACCAGGCGAGTTTCCTTGAACCAAGTTGCTCTGGTTATCCCCGGCCACTGGCTCTGGTAACCCATGGGATCCCTGCATGGGATCATCGGCTGCGACATCGAATTCTCCCTCAGCATCTGGCTCAAACTTCTGTTCGCGCCAGGGATGCTGCCGAATACCTAGATCTTTCGGCGGCAGCGATCCATCGAGCCCCCTGCTTTCAAAGCCTATTTTTTCAGCTGCGACCAATTCCACATACCTTCTAAGATCCGCCTCGAGGACTTGCCTCGCCTCAAAGGTGGCTCGGTGAGAGCCTAAGACTTCTAACAAAGCAGCTTGCAGCGCCTCGTCTAGAAAAACACCCTCACTTCGAGGGTCTAGGGCCAACCAAGCTTCAAAGGCACGATCAAACTGACTGAAATGCCGTTCGTGCTTAACAAGACACAATTGTGCAAGCCCATACAGCCCCTCCGGGTTAGTCACAACCAGATTCGCTTTGAGAGCGCCCATAAAATCCAGCCACTCGCCTATGGAAACCGGAATCTTATGCAGTCTCAGCAACGTCAATAACTGCAGCATAAAATGCTAGCGCGAGGATTGTTTATCAACTTATTCAAAAAACCATAAGGCCTGTAGAGGTAGGCAAAGTAGTGTAGCAGAGTCGTTATTACCAAGTGCTATACTGCTGACATGTCAGAAACGAAAGAACAGCTTGAGTCATCGCAGACGCTGGTACTTACCCATGCAGTCAGCGAATTATGCCGACTTGCCGGCCGTGCGATATCAGAAAATGCGCTATTTGCGGGCCTACCTTCTGAGAATCTGTCACCGCTCGACCTCGTCTTTCGGGCCGCAGCAAGAGCGGGAATAAGGCTTGCCATAGAGGATGCAACGCCTCCCTCAATCAATGCACTTCAAGGCCCGGCCCTCTTGATTTCGGCGAATGGCCGCGCCTTCGTCATTGCCGAAGCCACCGATCACCAGCTCATGGTTGTCACATCAAGCACTCAAGAGGCGACATCAATCAGCAAAGCAGCAATGATTGACGAGGCGCCACAGAAGATTCTTCGGATTGAACACATCGAGCGTGACCGTTCTGCAGAAACCGAAGCCAATAGCCACTGGTTTTGGTCAATCATCAAAGGCGCAAGACGGCTTTATGCTGAGGTTTTGCTGTCGTCCCTGTTGACCAATGTATTCGCACTGGCTACGCCTTTGTTTATTATGAATGTCTACGATAGGGTTGTACCCAATCAGGCTACTAGCACGCTCTGGGTCCTAGCTTCGGGTATCGCCGTGGTCTTTGTCTTCGATTTTCTGATGAAATCCATCCGCGGCTACTTTCTGGACGTGGCTGGGAAACGGGCCGACATCGCCCTCTCGTCATCTACTTTTGAACACGTGCTAAATATGAAAATGCAAGCGCATCCCAAGCGCGTAGGCAGTTTTGCGAACCAATTACAGGAATTTGACCAGTTTAGAGAGTTCTTTACCTCTACGACTTTGCTTACCTTGATCGATCTGCCCTTTGTCCTACTGTTTATCGGCCTAATCTTTATGATCGCCGGTCCAATTGGATTCATTCCAGCGATAGTCTTGCCCGTGGTCGTGATCATCAGTTATCTAGCTCAACGCCAACTGCGCCCGCTTGTTCAAGATATTTTTGCAGAATCTGCAAGAAAAACAGCTTTACTGGTTGAGACACTGCACGCTTTAGAAGCGATTAAAGCCAGCCAAGCTGAAGCAGAAATGCAGGCAAGATGGGAATCAACGCAGTCCACGCTCGCTGATCTTGGGCTACGATCAAGACTCGGCTCACTCACGACTTTAAACTTGATTCAATTCATTGGCCAAGCTGCCACAGTGTGTCTGGTTATTGCTGGCGTTTATGCGATTCAGCAAGGTGATTTGACCATAGGCGGCTTAATCGCCTGCACGATTTTGACCGGGCGCGCTCTAGCACCCATGAATCAGGTGGCCAATATTCTTACCCGTTACCAACATGCCCTGGCAGCTTACGGCACCATTGATCGTTTGATGGCAATCCCTGGTGAGCGAGACTATAAAAACCAATTTTTACATCGAGCCGACATTAAAGCTGCTGTGACCTTCAAGCAGGTCGCATTTAGCTACCCAGAACAAACCACCCCTGCCTTAGATGGCATCAGTTTCTCTATAGCTGCTGGCGAGAAGGTCGCGATTATCGGGCCAACAGGCTCTGGTAAAAGCACGATTCATAGATTGCTTACAAAACTTTATTTACCGAGTAGCGGGAATATCTATATTGATCAAACAGATATGCTGCAAATCGACCCAGTTGATCTCAGACGACACATCAGTTATCTCCCTCAGGAGCCGACACTCCTCGCCGGAAGCGTTCGAGACAATCTTCGCCTTGGACTGCGTTCGGCTAGCGATGAAGCAATCCTCGCCGCTGCGGATATCGCAGGCATCAAAACCTTTTTCGATCAACACCCCCAAGGCTTCGATTTTCAAATTGGTGAGCGTGGCGCTTATCTATCCGGCGGACAAAGACAAGGAATCGCCATCGCTAGAGCACTCATTAATCAGGGGAACATGGTTCTTCTCGATGAACCCAGTAACGCTATGGATAGACAATCTGAACAACGGCTGATCAAATCCTTAAACAGCCATTGCCAGGACCGAACGTTAATACTGGTCACCCACCGAATGGATTTACTCAGCCTGGTCGATCGCGTAATTGTCCTCCGTAATGGAAAAATCGTGATTGATGGTGCAACCCAGGCCGTTCTGCAGCAGCTCACGAGCGCCAGTGGAATGCAATCATGAACACCGCCCCATACACCCAGAAAAGTCCATTAAATCCAGTACTCGGACTCAGTCATTTGTCTCTTTGGGCCACCGCTACCTTTACACTCATTGGGATCGTTTGGGCCAATTTTGCCAGCCTGGAGGAAATCGCTCGCGCCGAGGGCCGGGTCATCCCCTCAAGCCAAACCCAAATTGTGCAGAATCTTGAGGGCGGCATTTTAAGGAGAATACTGGTTGCTGAGGGCGAACGCGTCGCCCAGGGGCAGGTATTGTTGCAAATCGATGACACGCGATTTGCATCTACCCTTAATGAGAGCAAGGCGGCGGCAACGGCACTGAAGTTTAGAATTCTCAGACTCGAATCAGAAATCGCTGGAACCACTATGAAAGCGCCTCTCGACCTCACTGACATCGAGCGACAATCATTTGAAGACGAAGCTGCATTGTACCAATCCCGACAGGAGGAACTCTCTAGCAGTCTGGGCATTTTATCCCAACAGCTCAACCAGCACCGCCAAACCTTAGAAGAGCTCAAACGAGAAACCCAAAAACTAGAACAAGCGGCTGACTATGCTCGTCAAGAGTTGGCCATGACTGCGCCTCTTGTAGATACTGGCGCCGTATCCAAGGTCGAACTAATCCGGCTCAAAGCAGCGGTCAATGAGGCTGAGGGGCGGCTGGCCGGTATAAAGCTTAAGTTACCGAATCAAACCTCTGTGATTGTTGAGGCGGAGGAGAAGTTAGCAGAGCGTCGGCAACAATTCCTATCGACCGCCCAACTAGACCTTACCGAAGCACGCGCTGCCTTGGACCGACTCACCTTCTCAAGTGTTGCTTTGGTCGACCGCGTGGCCCGTACTGAAGTCCGTTCTCCTGTTGACGGCATCGTTAACCAATTGATGATTACCTCACCCAACGCGGTGATTCAGCCGGGTATGGACTTGCTCGAAATTGTGCCTTTAAACGATAGTCTCCTGATCAGCGCAAAAGTAAGACCTGTGGACATCGCCTTTATCCGCCCAGGCCAAGCGGCAACCGTTAAAATTTCAGCCTATGATTTTGCGATTTATGGCGGCCTTGAGGCTACTCTGGAACAGATCAGCGCTGATACCTTGATCGATGAAACTGGCGAATATTTCTTCCAAATTAGTGTCAGAACCACCAAGAATCACTTAGGTCCCGAATCCAATCCTCTACCGATTATCCCGGGGATGATGGCTACCGTCGATATTACCACTGGCCAAAAAACGGTGATGGATTACCTACTAAAACCCTTGAAGCGAGCTACAGCGACGGCTCTTACCGAACGGTAAAGGTTAAACGCCTTTAAAATTCGGCGTGCGTTTTTCTTTAAAAGCTCGGCGACCTTCTTTGTAATCCTGACTATTAAAACAAGCATCAATCAATTCTTGAATCGCTTTTGGATCTTGGTCTTTATCTGGGCGCAGAACTGCACGAATCGTCTCTCTAGCGGCATGAACCGTCAACGGCGCATTTGCTGCAACCCGCATCGCGTAGGCTGTTACCTCAGCCTGCAGCCGTTCTGAGGGAACGACAAAATTGATCAAGCCCATCTGATAGGCTTCAGCCGCTTCAAAGAATCGGGCAGAGATCATAATATCTCGAGCATTCGCTGGACCCACGAGATCAACCAGAGCCTTAATGCCTGCCTTTTCGTAGCCAAGTCCCAACCGAGCAGCAGGAATGCCAAAAGTGGATTCGGGCGTCGCAAATCTCACATCAGCGTTTAGCGCTGTCGCTAAACCGCCGCCAATACAATAGCCCTGTATCATTGCAATCATCGGTTTGCGGATACCTGCAAGCCATCGGTTGGCGTGACCGGCAACCGCTCCATAACTTTCTCGCTGAGCAGCATCTGCGCGCTTGGTATCAAACTCAGAGATATCGGCACCCGATACGAAAGCTTTGCCGCCTGCACCACGCAGAACCACAACACGCACCTCGCTTGCTTGATCGAAAGCCTCTAAGATCTCGCCCAAGGCTTGCCACATCTCTAGGGAAATCGCATTTCGTTTCTCAGGTTGATTAAAGGTTACCCAGCCAATGCCGTCGCCTATCTCGGCCTGCATCTTATCGGTTCGTAGATTCATCTGATCTCCTCGGCATGCTCATTCGGCGCTTCAACGCGTCGATCTAAATAACACCGTTATCCTTTAATACCCTCAGCTCGTCTGGAGTGAGCCCCAATCCGCCATAAACCTCATCATTGTGCTGCCCCAAATCCGGCGCGGGCTTAACGACCTTTCTAGCCTCGTCGTGACGAGACAAATTAATTGGACTCCTTATCAGCCCTATATCACCAAGGCTAGGATGAGAGACAGACCGTACCATGCCAATATGTTGCGCTTGGGGATCTTCAAAAGCCTCTGGTATCGAGTAAATTGGACCACAAGGACAACCCACCTCATTCAACAACGCTACCAGTGCCTGGCTCTTAAAAGTTTGAGTCTTGAGGTTAATCGTTTGATTTAATTCTGCTCGGTAGCGCCGGCGTCCTGCACTGGAGCGAAACCTGGGGTCGTCAAGTAATTCTGTAATAGCCAGCGCTTCACAAAATGCCTTAAACATTCGGCCGGTGCTGGCAGCCACATTGACCAAACCATCGGATGTTTTAAACACACCCATCGGAGAGAAAGTGGGGTGGTCGTTACCTTCCCGGGTCGGTTCTTCTCCCGACATGGTGTATCGAGCGGCTTGAAAATCCAGCTTACTGAGCATGGCTTCTAACAAGCTGGTGTGGACCCATTGCCCCTTACCCGTTTTAGCGCGTTCTAAAAGTGCTAACAAAATACCTTGCCCTAAAAACATTCCGGCTGAGGTATCACTGATTGCAATTCCCGTTCTCATGGGAGGTCCATCTCGCGCGCCAGTTAAACTCATTAAGCCACTGGTTCCCTGCACAATCTGATCAACCCCTGGACGATCCTTGTAGGGACCCGTCTGGCCGAAACCGCTGATACTGGCATAAATCAATTCTGGTCGGTGCCGCTGGAGCGTTGGATAATCGATCGCAAGCCGATGTTTCACTTCGGCTCGAAAATTCTCGACCAATATGTCTGCGGTTGCGATCAGCTTTAAAAAGATTGCGTAGCCCGCCGAGGTCTTAAGGTCTAGGGTGACACCGCGCTTATTTCGATGAAGGTTCTGCGCATCAGAACCCAATCTTTGACCGGTTACATCTTGCGCGCCAAGCTTTCCAGGCGGTTCTACTCGAATAACATCTGCACCCCAGTCAGCCAGCATTCTAACGGCGACTGGACCGGCTCGCGCAACCGTCAGGTCAACAACCCTAGTACCTTCGAGAGGCAACATCTCAAGCGCTACTGCGCTTCTAACGCCATCCGAAGCGCTCTAGCAAACTCAGACAATTTATCCTGTAACCGCTCAGTATGATCAGGCCCCATTCTCAGCAATTGCTTTTGCGCCGCACTGAGGCCTTCTAAACTTGGATCAGCGAACTCGTACATGACAACAGGCCGTTTGAGTCGGATATCGCCTTTAACCACTGGGACTTCAAGCAGCCTGCCGATGGCATCATAGACCGTTTCATCCATCGAACCGCCAGGCAAGCCGAGCTCAGAGTATGCTTGGTTTAGCAGCGGTGAGATCAACACGTAAAATTCAGCAAGCCCCTGGGCATCGACTGATTCTACGATGTCGACAAATAACCCATAGCGGGCATAACTGCTCGGCTCGAGCAAATAATCGTCCTCTGAGATTTGCCGTGCCTTAAACTTGCCTCTCGGTGCCAGCATGCTGACTGGCTCACGAACGACTCTCCCTTCGGCAATGCCGTTGACAAAACCGACAAATTTACGGATCAAATCATTGACAGCAACCCACTGATTCATTCCTTCATGACGACTAAGGCTCACAAGCCCGTCTCGAACGAGCGCGTCGCTGCCGTTAAGAAGGGGTAATACGAAAGCAGGTTCTTCTGGCTCTGGTTCTGGTTCCGGCTCGGGTTCAGGTTCAGGCTCGGGTTCAGGCTCGGGTTCCGGCTCAGGTTCCGGCTCTGGCGTCGGCGCTGGGATGGGTACCGCTACCGTTTGAGGGGTCACAGGCGCCGGCGGTGATTCTTGAAGCATCCAAACACCGCCAACAACAACGACTAAAAACGCTGCACCCAGTCCAAGCAATAACGGTTTGTTCAAAACCAGAACCTCCTCCAAAACCCTCTTTCGATTGTTGTATCATTTTTATTAAAAGAAAAGAATTATTGGTAATTTCCACTATACTTCCATGATGTCAGCCATCTAGCGCTAACAAGACTTCTAGAAGCCTTGTCCCTGCCCCCAGAGGCGTTCTCGACCAAGCGACGATCCCATCTTCATGGCCTGCCATCGCGATCAAACCCTCGTTACCGATCGATTCAGTCATTTGCTTTAAGGTATTTGCCATGTCCACAGTCCCGTAGGGCACCCTGTCCGAGGTCTCAGGCAAACCAAGAACCTTACGAGCCTGCCACAAAGCTGGGCTGTGAACATGAAAAACGGCGCCAATCTCAGTATTGGCCTCATAAATCGCCGCGTGGGTTAGAGATTCGGACGACGGCCTCAGAGCGCCCATTGCTTTCAACCAGTTGCGCTTAAGCGACCAATCGGACACCAAGACAAACTGCGTCGACTCCAACGATGGCAATCCCCCTGTCTGTGATGCGGTAATCAAAAACCCCTGATCACAGCGGCCACTGATATTCCCAAAACCAAAGCCTTCGTACCTTTCGGGACATTCCCCGACTAACTCATAATGGTGCAACACCTGCCGCCACAGCAATAACTCAGGGTCGACCGCAGGTATTATGGCCGTTTCGCTAAAAGCATAGTCAAACTTGATCACCCCTTCAGTTTCAGTCAAGCTGCGACGCCTCTCTCAGAGTTTCAAAAAAAGGCGCCTTAATCAGACCTCTTTCGGTGATAAAGCCGCTAATCAGGGCAGCATCGGTTACATCAAAAGCGGGGTTGTAAACTGGCACCGAGTCTGGCGCAGAGGCGACACCTTGAATGGTCCGAACTTCCTCAGCATCCCGTGTTTCAATCACGATGTCGGCGCCAGAGGTTGTCTCGAGGTCGATGGTTGACCAGGGACAAGCAACATAAAAGGGCAAACCATAGTGTTTGGCCAGAACCGCGACACCCAAGGTGCCGATCTTATTGGCAGTATCTCCATTGGCCGCGACCCGATCAGCTCCCACCAAGACCATGTCCACAGCACCACTGGCCATCACGTGGGCCGCCATATTATCTGTGATCAGCTGGCAGGGTACCTGATGCGCCATAAGCTCAAACGCTGTTAATCGCGAACCTTGGAGCAAAGGGCGAGTCTCATCAACCCAAACGGACACTGGAGCACCAAGACTGTGGGCACGATAGATTGGCGCCAGCGCCGTTCCATAAGCTGAGACGGCGAGGGATCCAGCATTGCAATGCGTGAGCACCCTTGGATGTGTCCGCACCAAATCTGCCCCGATCTCACCAATGCGCCAACAGGCAGACCGATCCGCTTCAAGCAACTCCAAGGCCGCGCCAAACAACCGGTCTCGCCATCCGGGGGCACCTAGGTTAGCCGCATGACTAGCGGCGTAGCTCAACATGGCATTGACTGCCCAAGACAAGTTCACCGCGGTAGGTCGAGCCGAGATCAAGGCTTGGCCTTCGGCCGTTAAACGCTCCCGTATGATCCCCGCATCATCTGGGTAGTCGTCCATTTCTAGCAACAATCCAAAAGCTGCTGCCAGACCAATCGCAGGCGCACCGCGCACCGACAGCTGCTGGATGGCGACAATAACATCAGCCACCTTTTTGCAATCCAAATAGACCTCAGAGGTGGGTAACAACCTCTGATCAAGCAACCTTAGGTGCGATTGGGAGACCGGCGTCAGACTTGTCGGAAGGGTTGGTTCCCGAGACATGGCTATCCTGCACGCAGCGCTGCAACCATTTCCCGCCGAGCATCATCTTTAACAAAGCCAAAGCTTCCACTGGTGCGGTCTGTAAAATCACCGTAACGCGTCTTCATTTCAGCGACGATTTCACTCGGTTCAGCCATGACTCCCATGGTATTTAACATCTCATCGGTGATCAGTTCAGCCATATCTGCCCACAAACCTTGCTTAGAAAGACCATTCAATTCAACTTGCAAATCTCCCCAACCATGGACCCCAAGGACTTGCTTATAAGCAGGGGTTGAACCGTAAAAAGAAATCCGATTTTTCGCTGCCTGCTTTTCTCGTGCGAAGGTTTCTTCGTCTTCTCCAGAAATTAAAAAAGGCGTATAGCTGATTTCAAAATCAGCACGACTCCGGCCTGACTTGGCTAGGCCGCGGTCAATAGCCGGTAAGGTGACCTCACGGATATACTTCTCGTTACTAAACGGGTGAATAATCAGACCATCGGCAACCTCCCCGGCTACTTCAGTCATAATCGGACCAACCGCTGCAAGCACAACCTTCGGAGGGCCGAAGGTTGTGTCTTCGGGGGTAAAGGCTGGAGTCATCAGTGTATGGTTGTAGTATTTACCCTCAAATCTGAGTGGCTCACCGTCATACCAGTTGGCCCAGATCGCTCGCATGGCTTGAATCAACTCTCTCATCTGAGCGGCAGGTGCGCCCCAAGGCATAGAAAACCGTTTGGTGATATGAGGGCGAATCTGCGAACCCAGTCCTAGCGTAAATCTGCCCTTCGAGTAGGCATTTAAATCGTGGGCTTGGTTCGCCAAAATCATCGGGGACCGCGCAAAAGCCACGGCAATGCCAGTGCGAATCTCAATGGCTTCGCTATGTTCTGCAGCCAAAAGCAGTGGGAAAAACGGATCATGATTCATTTCGGCTGTGCCGACGCCGTCATAGCCATCCCGCTCAGCCGCCGTCACCGCGTCTGGGATCTTTCGCCAATTTTGGGTCAAATGCGTGTCTACTTTCATTGCGATCTCCTTGGTTGTTATCAGGCAGTCGTTTCATCAACCGGCCCTAGCATCTACCATAAGCCGCTTGCGCTCAAGCCCTACCCGTAGCCTTCAGTTCAGCAGCTTTTTCTTCTGGAGAGCCATCGTTTAGAAAATGACCGGCAGCCGTTTCGATACCCGCTAAATATTTTTGCAAGCCTGGCCCGCGGAGCATTGGCTGAATCTGCAAAAAAAAGCGGAAATCGTGATTACCTATGTAGGGTTTAGGCGCTTGATGCAATGACAATATATAGCTTTGGGGCGATGCCCAGAGCCGGTCTTGCATTTTTAACACTTGGGATAGGACTTGACCCAAGTGGGCCAAAGAAGCTGCACTGGCGCCACTCAAGGTTGCAATGGGCTGCCTCGGAACGATCCATGTTTCATAGGGTAATTGCGCGAAATAAGGGACGAAGGCAACCCAATCTGCATTTTTGGTCAGCAACCGTCTCCCGTCTTGTTCTTCTTCCGCCACGATTGCAGCAAACAAGTCTGCGTGCTGACGAGTTCGATAGCGCGAAACCGCACTCGCTATCTGCTTAGTCGACGGAAAAACAAAAGGCACCGCATAAATCTGGCAGTGTGGATGTGGGTTGGATACGCCCACGATCTCACCATTATTCTCAAAGATAAACACTTGCTCTATGTCATCCCGCTGCATTAACTCCTCAGTCTGATCTCGCCACACCTTAATCACAGCTTGCATACCTGCAGAGCTCAGCTCGCTGAGTCGGCCGGCATGGTCTGGGGTGTAACACATCACGCGACAAATGCCATTCGCCTTTGCACTTTGATAAACGCCGCCGACTGGCAAAGGTTCTGGAGCATTGTGATCAAATGCAGGGTGATCATTATCAAAAACAAACACTTCTGCGTAGTCAGGATTCTTAGCGCCTGATACCCTTAGCCCCCTTGGACATAAATAACAACTCGGGTCGTGACTCAAACCCGCACTGGTTTCTGAGGCATACGCGCCTTGCCAAGGCCTTGCTCCTCGATGACTGGTAATCGTTACCCAGCGCTCAAGGAGCGGGTGCCATCGATTCTCCCAAATCATTTGGCTACCTTGGGTGTAGAGCAGCGAGGACTACTCTGAGTCTTGCTCGGCACGAAAATCTCGATGCTGCATCAGGGCATAGTGATAGGCCTCAATCAACGCATTCCAGCTTGCCTTAATCACATCAACATTCACCCCAACAGTGCCAAAAGTTCCGCTTTCAAATCGATGTTCCAGATAAACGCGAACTTTCGCAGCCGTTTCCTCCGTTGAGTTGATCACCCTAACTGCATAGTCGGTTAAATGCAGTTCTTTAATCTCTGGGTAAGCATCCTTTAACGTCAATCGGAGCGCTTGATTGAGCGCATCCACGGGGCCGTTACCTTCAGCCGCACAAAGTACCTCTGTTCCTGCGACCTTTACTTTGACCGAGGCTTCAATCGCTCCCGCGATCGTCACGTCATTTTGATCCGATGCAGTTTCGTTAACAGGAGAATAGATTCGATAGTACACCGGTTCAAAACATGGCTTAAAATGCCCCAAATGCCTGCGTACCAATAAATCGAAACTACCATCGGCGTTCTCAAATGAATATCCTTGATGTTCCTTGGTTTGAATATCTTCTAAAATGCCTTGGGCTGATGCTTTGCCTTCAAGTTCAGGGTAGCGATTGGCTAGCTTCGCGCGCACATTGGAGCCCCCGGAAAGCTCACTAATCAGGATTTTTCGGCTGTTGCCCACTCGCTCTGGGGCGATATGTTCGTAGGTTTCAGGATTTCTCTGTACTGCCGAAACATGGACACCGCCTTTATGCGCAAAGGCCGAACTCCCGACATAGGGCTGGCCCAACGGACCATCCTGGGCCAACGCTTCCCAAACGGCTTTGGACACTTGCGTCAGACCCGCCAGCCTGCCATCGGGTAGACATCGGTAGTTATATTTGAGTTCTAAATTCGCAATTACTTGTGTCAAATCGACATTGCCACAGCGCTCGCCAATGCCGTTAATCGTACCTTGTACCTGAACGACACCTGCTTCAATCGCTCGAAGGGTATTGGCTACGGCTAATCCTCCGTCGTTATGAACATGAATCCCTAGTTGAAGCGCTGGCATCTGAGCTTTTGCGGCAACAACGGCGGCTTCGATCTCATGGGGCAATCCGCCCCCATTGGTATCACACAGAATAATCCGGTCAGCGCCGCCCTCATGCGCCATTTGTAATGTCGCTAAGGCATACCCTGGATCACTCTTAAATCCATCAAAAAAGTGTTCTGCATCATAAAAAACTGGCTTACCAGTCGTTGCCTTTAAGTAACGAACAGAGCCTTCGATCATCTCTAGATTACGATCTGCGGAAACTCTGAGTGCCTGATCAACGTGCAAATCCCAGGACTTTCCAAATATGCAGGTGAGATCTGCTTTGGCTGCGAGCAACATCCCTAGGAAGTGATCGTCCTCAGGTAAGCAATCCGCTCGATGGGTCGATCCAAAGGCCGCTATTCTTACTTGTTCAAATGCCCGATCCTGACAAGCTAAGAAAAAATCATTGTCTTTCGGATTCGAGCCGGGCCAACCACCTTCTAAATAGCTCACCCCAAGCTGATCAAGCAGATCAGCAATCTGCAACTTATCGTTTAAAGACAAGTTGACACCTTCACCCTGATTGCCATCTCTCAGCGTCGTGTCATAAATCTCGATAGTTCTCGGACTTGTCATTACTGGTGACTTCCGCCACCCAACCGATTGGCCACGTCCGAGATTCTATCTTTGGCGACAAGAAGTTCATCCAGCGGATCAAAGCGGCCCAACAAGAAGGCCTCTCGGCTACTTTCCTGCATGTCAAACTCGAAGGATTCATTGGCAAAAGTTAGCGATTTTGCTGACAGATCAATCAAAAGTTCAGCTTCGGGAAATTGACCGACCAACCGCGCTAAAGATTGCCGAGCTTCACCCACCATTTTCAGGCAAGGAATTCCTAGGGTTGTGCAATTACCTTGAAAGATCTCGGCGAAGGTTTCAGCGATCACGACATGAATTCCAAATTTCTGTAAGGCTTGGGGCGCATGCTCCCGACTAGACCCACAGCCAAAATTTACGTCCGAAATCAATATTGACGCACCGGCGTGCTGCGGCGCATCAAGGATATGGCCCTTGCTATTACCTTCGCTGTCAAACCGTTCGTCAAAAAACAGCGCCGGGCCGAGTTCATCGAAGGTGACACATTTGAGGAAACGGGCAGGAATAATTCTGTCGGTATCAATATCATTACCGGCAACATAGACCCCTCGGCCTGATCTTTGGGATACTGGACTCATTAGCGATTCTCCAATCCGAAAACAACGCGAGCATCAGCGACACACCCCTCAACCGCAGCGGCCGCAACCATGATAGGACTCATCAGAATGGTCCTGCCTGTGGATGAGCCTTGTCTCCCGATAAAGTTGCGGTTTGAACTTGAGGCACATACCTCGTCACCCACCAACTTATCCGGGTTCATTGCCAAACACATAGAGCAGCCCGGCAACCGCCACTCGAAACCCGCCTCTGTTAGCACCCTGTCGATGCCTAACGCCCGAGCTTCAGCATCGACCTTTTCAGATCCAGGCACCGCGATCGCTCTAACGCCTGCAGCTACTCGATGTCCTTTAATGGCGTGGGCTACCGCTTGGAAATCGCTCAACCTACCATTCGTGCAGCTCCCAATAAACGCTACATCTATTTTTGTACCGGCGATCGGAGCACCCGCCTCCAATTGCATATAGCGCAATGCGTCGGTCATGAGTTCTTGATCTAAGCCAGCGACAGCCTTCGGATCAGGCACATGATCGAGCACGCTAATCGCTTGCCCTGGAGTCACCCCCCAGGTCACGGTGGGCTCAATTGCACTTCCGTCGATAGTGATCACATCATCATATTCTGCATCCTGATCGCTGGCGTAGCTCGCCCAGCGCTGCACAGCTGCATCAAAGGCATCTCCCGAGGGGCACCGTTCACGATCTTTCAAGTAGTCAAAGGTTGTTGCGTCAGGATTGATGTAACCGCACCGAGCACCGCCTTCGATGCTCATATTGCAGACGGTCATGCGCTCTTCCATGGACATTGCTTCGATCACTGATCCGGCGTATTCATAGGCGTAACCTACCCCACCATTAACCCCCAAGGTGCGGATGATGTGCAGTGTGACATCTTTGGCGGTAACTCCTGGCCCGAGGCTACCGGTGACTTCAATGCGCCGTACTTTAAGCGGGTCCATTGCCAAAGTTTGACTCGCCAAAACGTCTCTGACTTGACTGGTACCAATCCCGAAAGCAATACAGCCAAATGCTCCGTGGGTCGACGTGTGGCTATCTCCGCAGCAAATGGTCATACCGGGTTGTGTCAGCCCGAGCTCTGGACCCACAACGTGCACAATCCCCTGAGCGCCAGAGTTGGGCTTGAAAAATTCGATGCCATGGGCTTCGGTGGCCTCGGCCAAGACACTGATCATCCGGTCAGCCATCTCGTCTTGAAACGGGCGGCTCTGATCATCAGTCGGAATAATATGATCAACCGTCGCAAACGTGCGCTCTGGGTAAGCGACCGATAATCCTTTATCTTTTAGCATGCCAAACGCTTGGGGACTGGTTACCTCGTGAATAAGGTGAAGTGCCATAAAAATCTGACACTGGCCATTACTCAGCGTGCCAACAAGATGGTCGTTCCACACTTTTTGATATAAATTCTTACCCACGTCATCTAATCCCTCGGAAACCGTGGCAGGAGTTTACCAGATCTCTTCCCCCTCAGTAACGCTACATTCGTTTGACAGGACTAGGCATGACGGCTTTTCGGTTCAATTGTCCTAGTTTCCTCGAGACGCCTCGTCTGACCCTTCGTGTTTTTCAGAAGCGAGATAACCAAGCACTTTATACTGCCGTGCGAGAGTCTGCCCAGGCACTGATGCCATACTTACCTTGGTGCCATCCTGACTACGCTCTTCAAGATGCCGAAGACTGGATTAGTTTTGCTCATCGGACTTGGCAAGACTGCACCCAGTTTGCTTTTGTTATTGAAAACAAAATGACGCGACAACTTGTCGGCGGTTGTGGCCTAGACTCACCCACCGAGGTTGGCTCAGCAAATCTGGGTTACTGGCTTCGCACGAGCCAAACCTGTAAGGGTTATGCCACCGAAGCCGCTCGACATTTGGCCAATGTCGGATTAACCCAGTTGGGTTTACAACAAATCGACATCACCATGTCCGTGACTAACAAAGCCAGCGAGCAGGTAGCCATCCGTTGTGGTGCCGTATTTCAGGGCCGAAAAACTAAAGCACTGTGGCTACATGGCACACCCCACGATACGCACCACTACGCGCTTCGACACCCTAGCATTAATTTTTCGGTTTGACCGGCCCGCTAATGTAGGTAGCATAGGATGCTAAGGGCTAGCCCTTTCCGCGGCACAGCTCACCGATGCCAAGGCTAACTTAGCATTCAGCCATTCACTCTAGAGGACAACGTTATGACAGGCGATACAATTCAGGGCATGCAACAGAGGCTCGACGCGCAAAAACAAGCACAAATTGCTGGGGGTGCGGTCAGCGCAGATTTACGAATTGATCGATTGAAGCGATGTATTGCAATTTTGGAGAGCAATGGGGACGACTTAATCGATGCGATGCGGATCGATTTTGGCCACCGCAATGTTAATCAGTCAAAGATGGCGGACATCGATGGCGCCATCGGGCCCATCAAGAACGCGGTGAAACACGTTCGCAGTTGGATGCGGCCTGAAAAACGCTCCACCATGTTTCCGCTCAATCTTTTAGGTGGGCGATCAAGAATTGAATTCCAACCCTTGGGAGTTGTGGGTTGTATCAGCCCTTGGAACTTTCCGGTTCAGCTTACTTTTGCGCCTCTGGCTGGCATTCTAGCTGCCGGAAATCGTGCCATGATCAAACCTTCTGAATATACGCCTCAGACCTCGGAACTCATGAAATCGCTCATTGAGGCTCGTTTTGACGAGAATGAGATTGCGGTGTTTACGGGCGGCCCAGAAGTCGGCGAAGCCTTCAGCAGACTCGCTTTCGATCATTTATTGTTCACCGGTGCAACCAATGTTGCTCGACACGTCATGCGAGCAGCAGCCGATAATTTGGTACCAGTAACCTTAGAACTGGGCGGCAAATCACCCGTCATTGTTGGTCGTTCAGCGAACCTTACACAAGCTGCACGCAACATCATGAATGGTAAAACCATGAATGCGGGACAAATTTGCCTGGCCCCCGACTACGTCATGGTGCCTGAGGAAAGTAAGGATGAATTTGTTGAGGCTGCCAGAGCTGCAGTAGGGGATATGTATCCGAACATCAAAGACAATCCAGACTACACCTCTGTCATCAATGAGCGTCACTATGACCGTTTACAAACCTACATTGTCGACGCCAAAGCGAAAGGCGGCAATGTAGTCGAGATTAATCCAGCATCAGAGGATTTTAGCCAACAGGAGCACCACCGAATTCCACCCACCTTGGTCTTAGATCCAACCGAGGACATGTTGGTTATGCAAGAGGAAATCTTTGGTCCGGTATTACCCGTTAAGACCTACTCGACGGTTGATGAAACGATCGATTACGTGAACGCCCATGATCGACCTCTTGGCCTTTACTATTTTGGACAGGACAGCGGTGAGACACGCAAGGTCCTCAATGAAACCGTCTCAGGTGGCGTCACCGTTAACGATGTCATCATGCACGTAGCGCAAGAAAACCTGCCCTTTGGCGGCGTTGGACCGAGCGGCATGGGTGCTTATCATGGTGAAGACGGGTTTAAAAACTTCAGTCACGCTAAATCTATCTATACCCAATCGGGAGCGATATCGAAGCTTATGGCCAAGATGGGACCACCCTACGATAAATCCAAAGCCGCCGCATCGTAAGATCGAACCACTTGCTTGGCAGTGTGGAACCCCACGCTGCCAAGCATGTCCTGTCTAGCGGCCAGTAAAATCAGGCTTGCGCTTTTCTAAAAAGGCTTGTACGCCTTCTTTAAAATCTTCGCTTTGGAACATCCCTGCTAAGTGCACCATCAAATGATCAACAGCAGTATCGTAGGATTCTTCTAGGCCCATTCGCATCATTCGCTTCGTGGTTTGGACGGCTAGGGGCGCATTATCTGCAATTTCTTCCGCCCATTGCATCGCTGTGTCCATCAGTTCATCAGCAGGCACGATGGTGTTGATCAAACCCATAGATAGTGACTCTTCGGCATCTACTGTCCTGGCGCGATAATACAATTCGGCAGCTTTCCCCCAACCAATTAGCCTCGGTAGTAACCAAGTACCCCCACTTTCGGGGACGACATTACGCTTGGCTGTAACAGCCGCCATTTTTGCGGTCGGCGCTGCAATCCGCATATCGCAAAGCAATGCGACATCCATTCCGTATCCTGCTGCGGGCCCATTGAGTGCACACACTATGGGCGTATCGATATTCCACATAACGTTGATCGGCGCATCTCGCAGATCAAAGAGCTGACGTGCTGGCCTATTACCACCTTTGGTATCTCCACCGCCAATATTGCCTTCACCGACACCTATCAAATCAAGTCCAGCACAAAAGCCTTTTCCTGCGCCCGTCAGCACAATACAACGGGTATCTGGATCTTTGTTGGCCTCTACCATCTTTTCAGAAAGTTCATTAAGCATATCCCTGCTGATGGCATTGTAACGATCAGGTCGATTCAAAGTTATGACCGCGACGCGACCTCGCTGCTCTACCAATAACTCTTCTGTTTTTGATGGGCTTAATGCCATTATTCACTCTCCTTATTATCGTTGTCGGTCTTAACGATTGTGCCCGCCTTGGGCACATCACTTGACCCCTGCCCAGCCTGCCTTGGAGTGACGACCTTTGTCAACGCGCTGCTTGCAGGCTGACCGCCCAAACCGCACTGGTTCACTTCTTTGGCCTTGGGGGCATCGTTATCGGCGCTCATCACGCCTAAACTTCCCAAGCCCGCACCGCGGGCTTGCATGGGGTCAAACTAGACCCTTTGGATGATAACGAGATGACACAATGATTGACAGACTCGTCAGCACTTCCGTCCGGGCATGACGAGGAGAATTTGACCCCCAAATGGGAGAGGGTTAAGGCCATTTGCCAAGGCCCAATTCTCAAGATCGTAGGCGCAGAGGTGTTGGCAGCTAAACACGTTTATAAACGAAATAAGGGGCACCACCTGCGAGGGCGAAGCTCATCCGTTTGATGCCGCGCCAAAACTAGAAAGGCCCGAGTGATCCACACCTACGCAGTCGCACCAGCAAGCCACTTGCTGTATCATCGCCCGACCCCACTTTCATAGGGGCCCACTGCGGAAACCTCCTGCAGATTATTAGATGATATTTGCCTTGGATCGATGTGCCTGATGCGGTTGCCAGAAACGACTAAAATTTCCAGAGTTTTGGTGCTTTTGTTCTTGCTTGCGAGTCCTGCTTTTGGCGAATCCCTCGGGTTACCTGACACCTTAGATCAGTTTGAGGATCAATCCGTCGATATTGTCATAGACGGTGCAATTGACGAGCCCATTTGGGAAAAAATTCGCGGTTTCTCAGGTTTTAAAGTGATCTCTCCAGACACCCTTGATGATCCATCATCGAAAACCGTGATTAAAATGTTTTATACCAACCGGGGTCTGTACTTTTCTGCTGACATGGCTCAAGAGCCTAGTACCCTAGTCGAGCGATTAAGCAGCCGGGATCAGTTTGTTAACCGAGACCGAATATCCTTATCAATCGATACCTCGGGCGAAGGTCTCTATGCCTATTGGTTTGCTGTAAATTTAGGCGGTAGCCTAATGGATGGCACCATTTTGCCGGAACGGGAATACGCCAGTAATTGGGACGGGCCCTGGCGCGGCGCAAGTCGTCGGACAGAGACGGGCTGGTCCGTAGAGATGATGCTTCCTTGGTCAATGATGGCCTTGCCGCCGAGTACGACCGGTCAACGGGATATCGGCATCTATATTCAACGGGCAGTTGCCTATATTGACGAGGATTGGGCTTACCCTGCCCTGCCGCGTACTCAAAGCCGCTTTTTGTCCCGGTTCACCAAAACGCGATTGAATGATGTCAATCCAAAGCGCCAGTTTACCTTCTATCCCTATCTGTCCACCGCTTTCGATGCAATGGAAAATCGCCAGAGCCAAAAATTGGGTTTCGATGTTTTTTGGCGGCCGACGACGGCATTTCAGCTACTTGGTTCGGTCGCTCCCGATTTTGGCAACGTCGAATCCGATAACGTAGTGGTCAATCTCACCAGTTATGAAACCTTCTTTCCTGAAAAAAGGCCATTCTTTTTAGAAGGTCAAGAAATTTTTACGACTTCGCCTAGAGCAAATCCAGGATGGGGGCCAGGCGGTGGCGGTACGCCCACCACCTTGATCAATACTCGCAGAATTGGCGCGCCACCTAAAGCCTTGACCGATGACAGTATTGAACTTGATCAAACGGAAGCCAACCGGCCTAGCGAACTTCTAGCTGCGGCTAAAGCTACCGGCCAAACTGGCCGATTTCGATACGGCGTGCTCATCGCCTCGGAGGATGATTCGCGGTTAAGGGGCCAGAGCGCGGCAGGACCTGTCTCTGCGACCCAAGCAGGGCGCGATTTTGCAGCCGCGCGCTTGCTGTATGAAAATAGCGATGGCCAAGGTCGAAATGCAGCGGGGTTCATGATCACTCAGGTCGACCATCCGTTAGAAACCGCTAGGAGCTTCGGGGTCGACCTGCATCACCTTAGCGAAAACGGCAAACTTGTTGTTGATTTTCAGAGCCTCCATAGCGACCTCAAACAAGCCAAAGGTCATGGTGCCTTTGCCGATATTATCTATCGACCCGCTCAAGGCAGGCAGCACGCATTAAAACTCGATTTTTTTGACAAAGACCTAGATATCAACGATTTTGGATTCATTCAGCGCAACGATATGAAAGGCTATCGGTATCGATATCAGCGGGTGCAGTCCAACTTAGATACATTGAAATCTAAAGAGACGAGTTTTGGTCTTACCCAGCGTTGGAACTTCGCGGGTGAGCAGACCCGCATCGCCCTATCGGCTTCTCAAGAGCGGAAATTTAATAACAATGCCCAACTGAGACTCGGTTTGGACTTTTATCCACAGCGCTGGGAAGATCGAGACAGCGACGGTAACGGCTCCTATCGACTGCGAGACCGTTTTCAAACGAAAGTGAATTATCGTAGCGATGGCGCTCAGCCCTTAAGCTACGACCTAAACATCACCCTTCGAGAAGAATCCATCGGGGGTATCAGTCGAGACTTTGGGCTCGAGTTCGAGTACCAGCCCACCGATCGCATATCTGCCGAACTCAATCTAAATTACGAGCAACGGTCAGGGTGGCTGCTACATGACGCTGGACGCGACATGACGCGTTTTTCTGCGGAAAACTTAAAACCAAGGGCTAATCTTTCTTACTTTTTTTCAGCCACCCAGCAATTTCGTATGAGTTTGCAATGGGTCGGAATCAAAGCGTTTGAACGAGATCGATGGCGAGTACCCGTGGGCGGCGGCAATCTGATAAGGGACAACGTTACGTCACCGCTGGATCGAAATTTTTCCATCAGCCGTCTGTCTTTCCAAGCCCGATATCGCTGGGAGCTCGCGCCGCTATCGGACTTTTTCATCGTTTATACGCGCGGCTCTGACCTTCCGAGTAACATCAGAAATAGTTTCTCCCGGCAGCTGTCGGACGCCTGGGAACAACCCCTGGTCGATTCACTAATCCTCAAACTACGTTATCGTTTTGGCAGCTAGCCAGTCCAGCCTTAGGATACTGCCAAAGATTAAGGCACTGGCCCTTGGACTGAACAATAGCGGCTATCAACTCGTATTTTAAACAACCACCATTTGCCGACGACCCTTGATGAGAGAAAACACTACCATTGGATTGCTGGGTGATATCCACAGCGAAGATGTGCGCTTGGCTCAAGCCTTAGAGTTTTTTGGGGATCATGACATCTCTACTATTTTAAGCACTGGTGACATTGTCGATGGACCTGGCTGCCCCAATCGCTGTATCGAGCTCTTGCAACAATTTAACGTCAAAAGCGTGCTGGGCAATCACGAACGTTGGCTACTAAGCAACCGTGTTCGACATATTCCCATGGCCCACACCCTCGACGATCTATCTTTGGAATCCAAAACGTATTTGCAGGCACTGCCAAAATCCCGCTGCGTCCAGGTTGGCAACACAACAATATTGCTCTGTCATGGCATCGCTGATCAAGATATGGCCAAAGTTTGGCCGGGGACAGAGCACATGCCGGCTGAGCGCAACCTGGACCTTGATCGCATCATTGCAGAGAAGCAGTGCCAGTGGTTGATTAATGGACACTTACATTTTCGAACATTGCTGTGCTTTAAAACCCTTACACTGGTGAATGCAGGTACGCTAACCGGCTCAAGATGGCCAGGTTTTATGACGCTTGATCTCTCTAACAAAATCGTCAGGGTTTATGAGTTTGCTGAGACGAGTTATCAGTTCATCAGGCAAGCACGCGTTGATCCTCAACCGATCTGGCAAGACACCCAAAGTTTCGACGCCAATTGGGATCCTTACAAGCTCGTCAATCCAGTCAAGTAGCTCGCGTTTTCAGACTGTTCGAGGCAAAGACCTGCTGACTCGCGATAGCAGTAGCTCGACCATGACAACCTTTCAAGCCCGCGCCTAACCCATTTTAGCCGCTCACCAATCGAAAATGTTCGGCATCAATAGAAACCGCTTGGCCAGAGTTTGCCGATGCCTGCGCCGCTAATCCAATCAGCACAGCCATCAGCCCATCGTCAACACTAACCCCGGGAGCCTCTGAGGCTCGTATCGCCTGCCAAAAGGCTTGGTGCTGAAAAAATGTCGCACCTTGATGCGACCCAGCATGGAGCGCATGATCGGGCACCTCTACCATTTGCGTTACTGGCCCAGCGGGAGATCTCGGTGATATTACAATTTCTGCCAAGGTGGCAGGATCATTGGCGGACTGGAAAGGTCCTGGAATCCGGCAATCGAGCCGCGCTTTGTCGCCCACGAGCGATACCTCCTGCTCAAACTTTACGCCCTCGGCGAACATACATAAATCCAAACACCCGCGGGTGCCATTATTGAAATCGACAATCACAAAACCATTGTCCCAGATATCAGGCTGCTCGCCGTTGTAGCGCTCACTGAGATGATTCACATCTTGGGCCGCCGAGGCGTAAACCCGAATAGGATCAGCTTGTAAATAAAGCCGCATCAAATCGAAAAAATGACAACACTTCTCTACAAAGGTACCGCCTGAATATCGATTAAAACGATTCCAGTTCTCAACTTTCTGTAAAAACGGATAGCGATGTTCTCGGATACTCAGCATCTTAACAGCGCCCACAGCCCCCATTTGATTTGAAAATGCGGTCAAGGCTGGCATATATCGATATTCCATCCCCACCCAAACAAAGGCCTCTCGTGCCCGCATCGCAGCCCTAAGGCGGCTAATATCTTCTAAATTTGTGACCAAAGGTTTTTCGATTAAGACCGGTAAATTTTGGACCGCTAAGATATCGAGCAACTGTGACGCATGCATAAAATTTGGTGTTGCGATAATCAGGGCGTCTATGCCGACCGCTAGCAAAGCTGACACACTCGAGACAAATTGGGCATCCGGCGCTAGGCCATGAGCTTTGCCTAACATCTCAGCGTTACTATCGCAGACGACTACCACTGAAACATCGTCCATCAATGCCAAATTCTTGAGGTGCTCGCGCCCCATCATGCCGGCGCCAAGTAAGCCACATCGAAGTCTTTTCATAAATTTCACCTGAGTTCCCTGCTATCGAGTTGATGCCTCAACAGCGACATTTCACCGGAAAGCCTAGCTCAAATCAGCGTCTAAGCGGTAAGCTTTATCAATGACTTATCCAGAATGGTTATTTGGTTACGGTTCAATTATCTGGCGCCCCAATTTCAACTATGACCAGGCTCAGATCGCCGTTCTCTCCGGCTTTAAACGACGCTTTTGGCAAGCATCTTCCGACCATCGCGGCACTCAACTCCACCCGGGGGCAGTCGCAACTTTAAGACCTTGCAAGCAGCACCAAGTCATTGGCATTGCCTATCGGATGACACGGACCGAGCGCGAGCAAAGTCTTAACGCACTTGATCAGCGAGAACAAAATGGTTACCAGCAACAAGTTGTAAACATAGTAATCGATAATAATCAGACCACCTCTGCCCTTACCTACATCGCACCGAGAGGAAACCCATGGGACTTGGGGCATCCTAGCATTGAAGCCCTCGCACAAAGGATCCGCCATGCCCGAGGACCCTCTGGGACGAACCTAGAGTACTTCTTTGAACTATCGCAAGCGAGCAGACTGCTCAGCGAACAGGACGAGCATCTCATAGCCCTTAATGCTGCCATCACGGCACACCTGCCTTTGACAAAGGCCGAATCTTTGGGCCAAGGATTACAGAATCTGAGCGAGCTGCTACCATGGCATCCGTTAAGGAGACAAACCATTGAACTTAATACCTGATATCACCCAGGCGTCCGAGACCCTGACCCGCTGGCGAAGACACATTCATGCGCATCCGGAACTGGCGTTTGAAGAAACGCAGACCGCTGCCTTCGTTGCTGAAAAACTAAGATCCTTCGGGATCAATGTTGTCGAAGGTGTGGCAGGCACCGGCGTTGTAGGCACATTGCAACGGGGCGGTGGAAACAGAGCAATAGGGCTACGAGCAGACCTCGACGCCTTGCCCATCGTTGAGGCTAATGACTTTGATCACCGCTCAAAGAACCCTGGTGTGATGCATGCCTGTGGCCACGATGGTCACACAACCATGTTACTTGGTGCAGCAGCCTACTTAGCAGCTTCTGATACTTTTAGTGGCACCGTACATTTTATTTTTCAACCTGCGGAAGAAAACGAGGGCGGCGCTCGAGCCATGGTAGAGGCTGGACTTTTTGATCAATTTCCCATGGAAGCAGTCTACGGCATGCACAACATTCCAGGGATCCCCGTGGGCCAATTTGCGGTTAAACCCGGCCCCATGATGGCAGCCTTCGACATCTTCGAAATTACAATACGCGGCAAGGGCGGTCACGCGGCTATCCCACAACAAACCATCGACCCGGTGCTTATAGGGACCAAGGTCGTCGAGGCGCTTCAAACCCTAGTTGCTCGTGAGATTAACCCCCAGGAACCATCCGTTTTGAGCGTCACCCAATTTCACGGTGGCGATGCTTTTAACGTCATTCCCGATACGGTTAAGATCAGCGGCTGCACTCGATGTTTTTCAACCAAGGTACAGGCGCAGCTAGAGTATGGAATCGAGCGACTAGCGGTAGGCATTGCCGCTGCTTTTGGTGCTGAAATTGACTATCTATACGAACGACGTTATCCACCAACCGTCAATAGTTCAGCTGAAACAGAACTCGCTGCCAGGGCAGCGGTCGCTATTTCCGGGGAGCTTGGCGTAGATCGCGATCCCAAACCCTCGATGGGCTCCGAAGATTTTGCTTACATGCTGCAAGAGAAGCCAGGTTGTTATATCTGGATAGGCAACGGTGACGGCGAGGGCTCTTGCATGATTCACAACCCAGGGTACGACTTCAATGACGATATTTTACCCATTGGTGCAAGCTACTGGTCAGAATTAGTCGCGCAACTGTTGCCAAAGGATATCTAGCTTGGCCTTCATAGAGCACCGCTATGGTAAGACCCATTACACGGTCAAGCGAGGCGACCCAGCCCGAAGCCCAATTATTTGGCTGCATGGCGGACCAGGAGGCACTCACGATCCCAAAGGACCTGTGTTTTCCCTGGCAGGTGATAGGAGTGTCTTTGCCTATACCCAGTTAGGCTCCGGCAGAAGTAGCGATCTGCCTAAAAGCCGCTGGCGAATCAGCACCTTCGTCAATGAGCTTCATGCCCTGGTTCAAGCCTGGGAGCTAGACTCGTTTCATTTGATGGGAGGATCCTGGGGCACCACTTTAGCGATTGAATATTATTTCAAACATCGTGGCAAAGGCGTTGAGTCTTTAGTATTACAATCACCGATGCTTTCCGCTGGTGATTGGCAGCGAGATGCTAACCGATTGATTAAAGGCCTGCCTGGCAATGTGCAAAAGGTGATCAAAGGCTGTCAGGCGCTGGGCGCAACCGATGCAGCCGTTTATCAAGAGGCCCTGGCACTCTACTACAGCCGGCATGTCTTAAGACGCCCTAAAAAACTCAGGGCGATGCTGAATAAAAAAAACCCCAGAGGCGCTGCAATCTATCGCCACATGTGGGGTGAAAGCGAGTTTTCTGCAACAGGTACCCTTTGCGACTACGATCAAACTCATCGCCTTGGGGCTATCGAATGCCCAACCCTTATCATTTGTGGGGAATTCGACGAGGCAACGCCTCGAACAGGACGGCGGTACGCTCGGGCGATACCCCAAGGCCAATTCCTAGAAATCGAAGATGCCAGTCATGCCATTTGGGCAGAGCAACCCAAACGACTTAAACGAGCCATACTCGGCTTCTTATCATCTTTAGCCTAAACAGGGTCCAAACGAAACCCGAGCTTTGGAAAATGTACGAGCACATCGCCGACCGCCGCATCCTGCCGTTTTAGCGAGAATGCTTCTGGGACATGGGGCACGACGACGGCGCTTCCGGTTACAGGCTGCAATCCGTAATCGATCGCGACTACTTTTGACACTTGACCTTCACTCAGGGGTGGTAAACCAGGTGCCTTAGCAGCCACCTCGAGTGCTTCATTGCCGCTCATCGTTTGAGTTTGTCCGTGCCCCCATTGTTTCATCGCTGCCAACCAGCGAAGCGCATGCGGGAAGGCCTCTAAGTCGGCGGCTAAGGCGGGACGCTCAGCAATAAACCACAGGCAGTGATAGACCGAAAAATCCGCAATGGTTGGGTGATCGCCAAATAAATAGCGACTCTGCTCAAGTTGGCGGTTGAAAGTTGTCATCCAAATATCAAAATGTCCTAGCGCAACCTCCAGCGGTATTTGCAGACCTGCAGACCCTTCTGAAAATGCTGCACGGTCAGCCATGAAGGCGCTTGCTGCAGCTTCATCAGAGAACAATGGATTGTCAGCCAGGGCTTTCGGCTGAAAAGCGACCGACACCACCACCTTAAATAAGAAGGTATCAGCCCAAAAAGCCAAATGTTCAACCGCTGCTTGCAGATGCTTGGGGTACAACTGAGTATTGCCCGATCTTGACGCCAACACTTTCGAAATGAGCGCTGTATCACAGAAGATCTCACGACCAATTTGCAGGACAGGTGTTCGACGATACCCCCCGGTTAGCGGCATCAGTAAAGGTCTCGGCATAATGACCGGTATCTCTACTTGAGCACTTGGCAGATTTAAAAATCCTAGCAGGCATCTTATCTTTTCGGAGAAGGGAGATCCGGCATATTGGTGTAAAATCAGCGTATCCATCTGAGCTCCTGCTTTTTTTGGCTTGCTGCTATTCAGCAGCCAAGAATTCTGCTTTAGTGTGAGGCTACGATCAACCCTTCCCGGACAAACATATGAGACTAACAAGCCCTAGAATTGCGCCGGTGCCGCCAGAGTCTTGGTCAGATACCCAAAAAGCCCTGCTCGAACCTCAAGTCATGCGCGGACGAGTGCAAAACATCTTTTTAACACTTGCCAACCATGTACCTCTGGCCAAGCGGTGGATGGTTTTCGCCAATCACATCCTGCATAAATCAACGCTCTCCCCCCGAGATCGTGAACTTCTAATCCTGCGGATTGGCTGGTTATGTCAGTCAGGATACGAATGGGGTCAACACGTCTTGATCGGTCGGCAAGCCGGAATAACTGACGAGGAAATCGAAGCCATTAAAATGGGTCCTGGAGCCGATATATGGAGCCTTAAAGAAAAGTCGCTACTGCAGGCAGCAGATGAATTACGCTCAGACGCTTTCATTACCGACGCAACTTGGCAAACTCTCAGCGACTCATACAATGAGCAGCAGCTGATGGACCTGGTGTTTACCGTTGGCCAATATCAATTGGTTTCTATGGCGCTCAACACTTTTGGCGTACAACTTGATCCTGATTTACCTTCAATGACTTAGATCAAATCCCTTAGGAGATGAGACTTCAGAGATCGATATCATCAAGATTGACGGATTTGTCGATTTGCGCCCAAGCTAATTTCGCCATGTTAAACGCGCCAGCGCCGGCGGCCTCCGCGTGCTGACTGGCTGCGGTACCGTCCAGCACCCGCTTGGCTATACCTTGTAAGATAGCAGCCATCTTGAACATATTGAACGCCAGATAATAGTCCCAATCCTCAATACCATCGCGCCCGGTTCGCTTACAGTAGGCCTCTACAAAGGCCTGTTCCGAAGGGATCCCTAAAGCTTCAACGTCCACCCCCCGTAACGCATCTCGGTACGGTCGACATAGGTAGGCAAAATCTGCAATCGGACACCCAAGCGTGCTTAACTCCCAATCTAATAAACCGATAACTTCACTTCGAGTAGGGTGCATCATCATATTTGCAATTTGAAGATCGCCGTGAACAATTGAACAGCTCTGGCTTGCAGGAATATTGTCTGGAAGGTATGCCAGCAGATTATCCATGTAAGGATTATCTACCGTTTTTGTGTACTCATACTGGCCGCCCCACCGGGTTAATTGCCGAGATATATAGTCAGTCTCTTTTCCAAAATCACTTAATCCTATCGCACGGTAATCGACTTGGTGCAGCTTAGCGACTGCCGCATTGGCGGCGTCCCAAAATTCAAACCGCTGCTGGGGTGAGTAAGGTCCGTGGGTCGCATCCCAGATCACCCGCCCCTCAAGAAACTCCATCACGTAAAACCAAGTGCCTATAACTGATTCGTCCGTGCATAACGCGTAGGTTTTGGCAGTGGGAACATCTTCGTTTGCAAGCGCTGTCAGCACCTTGTATTCACGATCCACGGCGTGCGCTGATTTTAAGAGCTCACCGGGTGGCTTCCGGCGGAGCACATATCGCCGATCGTCAGTGGTAATCAAGTAGGTAGGATTGGACTGACCGCCGGCGAATTCTTCTAAGGTAATAGGCCCTTTAAACCCTTCCACGTTTGCGGCCATAAACTCGGTGAGATTCGAGATTGGAATTTGGTGGCGCGTCTGGACGGGGATGGTACCGGTATTATCTTCAGCTTTAAAATCGGTCATATTACAACTCACTTTCTAACAAGGCTTGATGATGATCGCTCGTGCAAGATCAATCAAGTGGGCAGTCGCCCGCCCTACCTCACACAGTCTTGGTTTAGCGTCATTCGCTCATAGGTTGAATGCTATTTGCGCCTGAAACTTTGGCGGGGATTTTTAGTAGTCCCATTGGCCAAACTACCTCTCCACTGCGGGGCAATCTCATGGTCACCCCGACGCACCTCGCAACGGATCGCCCAAAAAAAAGGCCAGCGATGCTGGCCTTTATAAATTGGTTAATGTTACTGAACTGTCCAGGTATGACCCTGACGTAGCACTGCATTGAAATCTGCAATGCCTTTCTTTTCACGTACAGTCTTAATTTGCTGATAAACCGAGTTTTCATAAGAGGTTTCGGCTTGGCAATACAGGACACCAATCGCCTCTGGAAAATCGGGTGCCGATAGACCCGCTAGCATGGTTGCCAAGATGCGATTCGTCTCATCGTGAACCACGATATCTTCAAGCGATACACCATTTTCGCCAATTGTAACGACTTCTAGCTGCAAGGTTTTAGCATTGAGCCTAAGTCCTTGACTGTTGTCTTGCCCAAACACCAAAGGCTGGCCGTGCTCCAACATCAGACGCGTCTCAGAGGCTGATTTTTTATCTTTAATGTAGTCAAAAATACCATCGTTATAAACCGGGCAGTTTTGATAGATTTCAACAAACGAAGCACCTTTGTGAGCATGGGCGCGCTTTAACACCGGCGTCATATGCTTCGCCTCTGTGTCAATCGTTCGGGCTACAAAACGCGCCCCTGCCCCTAAGGCAAAGGTACAGGGTCGCAGCGGCATATCAACTGACCCGTCAGGCGTCGAGGGTGAACGCGTGCCTACTTTTGAGGTGGGCGAATACTGGCCCTTCGTTAACCCGTAGATTTCGTTATTGAACAGCAAAATTTGAAGATCAACGTTACGCCGAAGCACATGCAACATGTGGTTACCACCGATACTCAAACCGTCGCCGTCGCCGGTGACTACCCATACATCAAGCTCTGGGTTCGCTAATTTTACACCTGTCGCGATAGACGGCGCTCGACCATGGATCGTGTGAAAGCCGTAGGTTTCCATGTAATAAGGGAATCGCGACGAACACCCAATACCGGACACGAACACCGTATTCTCTTTGGGCGTATCGATTTCAGGCATAAGCTTTTGGATCGTCTTTAGGATTGCATAATCACCGCAACCCGGACACCAACGCACCTCCTGATCGGTGCTGAAATCTTTAAGGGTAAGTTTTTGGGGCGCGTTCATACTGACTCTCCTAGTAGCGAGTGAATCGCTTCTAAAATTTCTCGTATTTTAAAGGGTTGACCCGACACTTTATTCAAGCGCTGGGCATCGATTAAATATTTAGCACGAAGTACCTCAACTAACTGTCCTGTATTCATCTCTGGTACTAAGATCGAATCAAATCCGCTCAGCAAGGCGCCTAAATTCTCCGGGAATGGCATCATGTAACGAATGTGGATGTGGCTGACGTCTGCTCCAGTCGCTCTAGCGCGCTTTACGGCTTGGTGAATGGCGCCATAAGTTGACCCCCACCCCACCAAGGCTAGACGCCCGGAATCATTACCCTGACTTACGGTCTGAGGTGGAATAAATCTGGCAATGCCGTCGATCTTAGCTTTACGAACATCCGTCATTTTTTGATGGTTATCGGGGTCGTAGGAGATATCACCTGTTTCATAGCTCTTTTCGATGCCACCAATTCTGTGCTCAAGCCCGGGGGTACCGGGTTTAGCCCAAACCCTCGCTAAGGTTTCTGGGTCTCGGTTTGCGGGCGTAAAGCCTTCCGGGTTGGTTTCAAACTGAACCGGGAACGGCGTGTATTCTGTCAGATCCGGGACTAACCAAGGTTCTGAAGCGTTTGCTAGGTAACCGTCGCTTAGAAGCAGAACCGGCGTTGAGAACTGCGTCGCGAGGCGGACTGCTTCAATCGCCACATCGAAACAATCAGAGGGCGTACTTGAGGCAATGACCGGCAGCGTCGTATCAGCATGACGTCCAAACAATGCTTGGTTCAGATCTGACTGCTCCGTCTTTGTGGGCATGCCGGTTGAGGGACCTCCCCGTTGGGTATTCACAATCACAAGTGGTAACTCGGTTGCAGCCGCCAGCGAGATTGCCTCTGCCTTTAAGGAAATTCCCGGTCCTGAACTCGAGGTGATCCCAAGGGTGCCGCCAAAGGAAGCGCCAATTGCGGCACAGACCGCGGCAATTTCATCTTCCGCTTGAAAGGTTACAACATCAAATTCTTTGTGTTGCGCCAGCGTATGGAGTAGCGAGGAGGCGGGCGTTATCGGATACGAAGCAAAGGTGATCGGAATTTCCGCCAAGCGACCACCGGCAATAAGTCCGTAAGCTAGCGACTCAGTGCCCGTGGCATTACGATACAAGCCTGGCGCAACTTGAGCACGCTGAATGCGATAAACCTCGACCCCGCTCGGCAACTCGGCAGTTTCTGCATAGCTATGGCCGGAATTTAGAGCAGCAATATTGGCCTGGGCGATATCTGGCTTACTGGCAAATTTTTTCTCAAGATTCTCAATCGTAACCGATCGATCCCGGTCAAATAGCCACATCACCAACCCTAAAGTCCACATATTCTTACACCGTACCGCGAACTTATGGGACAACCCGTAGGGCTCTACCGCAGCAATCACCTGCTTGGTGATCTCAATCACAATGACTCGATAACCCTCCAACGAACCGTCTTCTAACGGATTGGATTGATACCCTGCCCGGACCAGATTTTTATCTGTAAACGCGTCGCTATCAGCAATGATCACGCCACCGGGCAAAAGATCTTTGAGATTGGTGATCAGTGCTGCAGGATTCATGACGACCAGAACATCAACATCGTCGCCAGCGGTGGTGACTTCATCGGCACCAAAATAGATCTGAAAGGCTGATACACCGAAGGTTGCGCCTGCCGGGGCTCTAATTTCAGCCGGGAAATCAGGAAAGGTAGCGAGATCGTTTCCATGGAGCGCAGTGGCTTCGGTGAAGTTACTGCCGGTGAGCTGCATACCATCTCCGGAATCACCCGCAAAACGCACAACAACCGCTGACGTTACTTGATCTGCATCGATTGAATCAGACACCTTCTCTACTACTGACATAGCAATCCTCTTAGTTTTTCTGGCGCGATTGACAATGAACTGTCAATCACACAACTCCCCCGACCCTCTATGAACACCCACAATTATCCGAGTCATTAATCGGTACGCCTCACCGATCATCGCTCACTCTCATAGGGCTTCAAGTTGTCTGAGGGATTTCACTGCGTCGTCACTGATTAGACTGGCGCGAGCATAACAAACGGCGGCGTCGTTGAACAGTATCAAACGACGGGGGAAAACAGATTTTTCCCGTCTGACCCTGCCTAGAACATGCGCTACAAGACGGCCTCAATCAAACTTGGCCCTTGACGATTTATTGCTTCAGTAAGTGCCGCCTGAAAAGCCTCTGCGGTCGTAACCCGAGCACCGGGCACACCCATACTCTCTGCCAGTGCGGCAAAACCGATGGACGGCTCATTGAGGGCAAAAAGCGCACCCGCCTCTTGTCCGATTTCATTCACGCCTAAGCGTAAATATTCCGTTTCTAATATGCCGTAGCGCTGATTATTGAATATCACCGTGATCACATTTAATCGCTCTCGCGCCTGCGTCCAGAGCGCTTGATTGGTATACATCGATGCGCCATCTCCCAATAATGCAAAAACCTGGCGATCAGGCTCGGCAATGGCGGCGCCAATTGCAGCAGGACCACCCTGACCAATAGAGCCACCCGTCAGGTTTAGCCAAGTATGGGCTTTAGTCGTTTGGGCTGGCCCAAGCACCGCAGCGCCTCCACCCGAATCGCCACAGAGAATCGATTTTTCTGGCATGGATTCTGCGATCATCAACGCCACCGCTCGAGTCGTGAGGGCTCCAGATGGAGCCTCATTCGTTCGCTTTTCATAGCGAATCGGACCACTATCTTGCGCCTCTGCTTCAGTCATGAGCTGCGCCAAAGCCCAAGCTACATCCTGATGTCCCTCGGCCAAGCAATCCACTAAGCAGCCCTCCGGAGTCAATTCCGAAGGCGTCGAGGGGTAGGCGAAAAAACTCACCGGCGCTTGAGCCCCCGCCAGGACTAAATGGGTCACCCCAGATAATGCGCTCTGAACCTGTTCAGGAAAGTAAGGGAGCCGCTCAACTACAGGAAACCCTGGACCGGAATCCACTCGAGCAGGGAAAGTCGTCATTGCGATTCGACAGCCCACTTTGGCAGCGACGCGCGCGGCAGCCTCTCTAGCTTCAGGCAAGAGCCCATCTCGGTCTAACAAAATCAGACTACTGGGAGATAACCTGCTGGCAATCTCTGCCACTTGAGTCTGGTCTGGTTTTTCAAGGGCTGGTGGGGCAACTTTTTGGACTTTTTGGACGACGCTTGCTGGGCCTACATCCCCCCAACACGCATCGGCTGGAATAATCAGCGTCGATATCTGGCCGCTAGAACCTACGCCTTTCGTCATTGCTGCTGTTAAGGCAGCCAATCCATCTTGGGCCAGCGAGGCTGCAGACGCATCCTTTTTGATCCAACGCGACACGTTTTTCGCTAAGGTCTCAATATCGCTGGTCAGGGGCGCATCTAGCACTTCATGATCTGCAGTATGATTGCCAACAAGATTAATTATGGGTGAACCCGCGCGGCGCGCGTTATGCAAATTCGCGATCCCATTGCCAAGTCCTGGTCCTAGGTGCAACAGCGTCACAGCCGGTTTACCTTTCATCCGAGCATAGCCGTCGGCGGCGCCAGTACAAACCCCCTCGAATAGGCACAGGACACCTCGAAACTCCGGCACTGCATCCATGGCCTGTACCAAATGCATCTCTGAAGTACCGGGATTCGCAAAGCAAACCTCCACCCCAGCATCGACCAAAGCTTTCACTAAACTTAATGCACCATTCATCTAATTTGCTCCGAAATACCCTTTACATTTGTTTGACGGCAGTCGCAGAGAAGACGGTAGCCTCTGCTTGCGTTACCGTTAAAAAGATTCAGCTCCGCCACAATAACACTAGAGACCTGCTCCTTTTAGTTGCGAGCACATTTAATTGGCTAATTGACAGCCCAATTATTTGGCTAATTGACAACCATTTTATTGGCTAATTGACAGCCATTTTATTGGCTAATTGACAGCCATTTTATTGGCTAATTGACAGCCCATTTAATTGGCAGCACTTGACGAGACGTTGACTAAAATCCGCCTGACACCGCGGCTACAACTGAGCGCTGCGTCGAACAGAACATATCGACTTGAATTCGTTCTATACTAGCCGCAACTATCTCCGGCGTGCATCCTCATGTTTCTACCGCCTCTTCGTCAACTGCAGTATTTGGTCGCACTTTTTGATCATTTGCACTTTGGCCGCGCAGCCAAGCATTTAAATGTTACCCAGTCGACTTTGAGCACGGGTATCCGCGAACTTGAAAAATTCCTTGGTGTGCAATTGGTTGAGCGCACCAACAAGCAGGTGACATTTTCCGATCTAGGCAGACGTATCGCCGATCGCAGTCGATACATTATCATGCAGACGGAGGACCTAGTTTCCGAGGCCCAAGCCTACCACAACCCTTTGTCCTCACCGGTAAAGATTGGCGGTATCCATACTATCGCACCCTATATTCTAGGTTCCTACGCAGTTGCGCTACGTCAAAAGATGCCAACCATCCAACTCTATTTGCGAGAAAGCACGACATCAGTATTGGTCGAGGAGCTGCAGGATAACCGCCTTGATCTTGCCCTTATTGCCTTGCCTTACGAGGCCGGATCAGTAGAAACAGAAATTTTGTTCAGAGAGCCACTCTACCTTGCTCATCACAAAGCGTCTCAGCTGCTGAAACCCGGAGAAACCAATTTCGACGACCTACCCGATGAAAGTTTACTGCTGTTAGACGACGGCCACTGTCTTCGTGATCACGCACTTGCAGGCTGCCGCTTAAAAAACCACAAAAAAATTCATACGTTTGGTGCCAACAGCCTGCAAATGCTCGTTCAGATGGTCGACAGTGACATTGGCGTCACAATTTTGCCTCAGATGGCCATCGACGCCGGCATTTTAAACAACACTGACATTGTCTATCAGCCTTTACCTATCGATCAGTTTTATCGAGACATTGGCTTTGCTTGGCGCAGAGGCCACTCCCGTCAGCAGCTGCTTAAAGACATCACTAGAACCATCGCAGGGCTAAACACCCTCTCGACTGAGTGACACTAAGATGCTGGGAAAACGCGCGCTTCGAGTTTGTCTGACGGGCGCGTTTGCCTTAGCGTGATAGGTGTATACCAAAGATAATTTAGTCTCGGAGGTCAGGTTGCGCCCAGCGGCGTGCAACAACTGACTATGAAAAAACACTGCGTCGCCGGCCTGCAATTCAACTCGTACTGACTTCGCCATCAAAGCTTTATTTTCTGGTAAGTCGGGTCTCAAAAATTTCGCAGCATCGTATCGCTCGGGTATCAGGTCGAATCGATGACTCCCAGGAATAACCCGCAGGCACCCATTATTACGTGTCTCAGGGGTAATCGCTAGCCAGAAACTCACGAGATCAGGCTCGTCAAATTGCCAATACCGATTATCCCGATGCCAGAGCGTTGCCGAGGAATAGCCAGGCTGCTTGGTCATCACACAATTATGATGGCACTGGGATAGCATCACTGATGAGGTCTCTAGCAACTCTGCCAGCAGCGCTACCGCAGTCGGTGCCTGCGCCCAGTTACGAAACTCGGCATGCCGAGCATATGCTTGCAATAATCGGCGTACCGTGTCGGCGCCCACAAGCGTTGCATCTGTTGGCGCACCTGGATATTGCACATCAATTTCATATTCGACGGGCGCGATCATCTCAGCTAAGTGTTCTTGCGCGATACGTTTTAGCCGGGCTAAGGCATCCGGTGCGGCGAACTCGGGTATCACTACGAACCCTTGTTCACGAAAGCGCAATTTGAGCTCTACTAGATCCACCTCATAACACCAGATTAAAGTCCAGTCGCATTATACGATAAGGTCCAAGGTTTGAGAGACAATTATCCAGGGACCGCCTTTACATCAGCATGATTCCTATGCCAGATTGCATCGACGAACCAACCTGTGTCGCTATTGAGGTGCCTATCCCATGAGTCTTAAATCTATTGCTCGTATCATTCATGACCTTGCAGAGGCTGCGCCTGACAGACCCGCCATTACCCATGAGACCCGAACGATAACACGTCAGGAATTACACCTTTCTACGAATCGATTGGCCCGCGCCTATCACGATCTTGGGGTTTCACCTGGAGACTTCGTAACCATAGCCCTGCCGAACTCCATTGAATTTTACCAAGCCTGTATCGCCACCTGGAAACTCGGCGCCACCCCCCAACCGATCTCAGCGAAATTACCGCTCGTCGAGCAAAACGCCATCGTAGACCTTGCTAAGCCTCGGCTATTGGTTGGCGGCTCGGCACCAACCAATAGCGCTGTGACCTGGCTGCCCGAGGGATATCAACCGGACCCCGACTTGTCAGAGGAGGATCTTGTAGACGTTACTACGCGCTACTGGAAAGCGCCGACCTCTGGAGGTTCAACTGGCCGGCCCAAAATTATTGTCTCGGAGCTCCCTGGTGCCTTCGATTTTAGTGGTGAAAAACCCCTACGGCAGGAAGCTGATCGTGCACAATTGGTTCCCGGCCCGCTTTACCACAATGGCCCGTTTTCTTTTTCCATGAACGGGCTATTTTTAGGTAATCACATTGTTGTGATGACTCGATTCGATGCTGAACAAACCTTAGCGATGGTGGAGCAATACGAGATCGATTGGATGATGTTAGTGCCGACGATGATGTCAAGGATTTGGAAATTACCAGAGCCTGTTAAAAACCAATACGACCTGACATCTCTACGAATCATGCTGCATCTGGCGGCACCCTGCCCCCCTTGGCTAAAAGAAAAATGGATCGAGTGGTTGGGCGGCGAGCGGGTTCACGAGCTGTTTGGCGGAACCGAAGGCACAGGCGCGACTTGGATTACCGGAACCGAGTGGCTTGAGCATAAAGGTTCCGTCGGTAAGCTACTCGGCGGGGCTCAAGTCAAAGTCGTTGATGAGACCGGTGCTTCAGTGCCCCCGGGCACCGTAGGGGAAATTTTCTTGCTACCACCAGGAGGCCGTGGGAGCACTTATCATTATATTGGTGCCGAATCCTCTGCCTTAGAAGGTGGCTGGGAGTCTCTGGGAGATATGGGTTTCGTCGACGAAGCAGGCTACATCTATTTATCAGATCGAAAAACAGACATGATTTTGTCCGGTGGCGCCAATATTTACCCCGCTGAAATTGAAGCTGCGATTGATGCACATCCTTTGGTGCGATCAAGCGCGGTCATTGGGTTGCCGGATGACGATCTGGGTCAGCAGGTTCATGCGATTATCGATGGGATCGCCCCCTTGGGCGAAGCCGAACTTGTCGACCATCTCACTGATCTTTTGGCTCGATACAAGATTCCTAGAAGCTTTGAGTTTGTCGCCGAGCCCCTTCGAGATGATGCTGGTAAAACCCGGCGCTCAGCCTTGCTCAAAGCACGGGTCGAGGCGCTATCAAGTCGGTAATTGGGCAGCGGCGGACAGCGTATCGGTAGATAGATGGGCAGAATCATTAAAACGCCTAAGCGTCATGACCTCGCCCTCGACGACAATATGACTGATCGAACCATTATCTGCGCCTGTGAATGCAAACGCTTTTGATTCGGTTATGGTCTCTAGTACCTGGCCAATGACCCCGCCGTGGACAAAGACCGCAACCAGCTGATCGGGGTGGGCATCAGCAATGGTTCGAATACCTCGCATCAGTCGCGCAGAGAACACCTCCGCCGACTCAGCTCCAGGAATCACGTCCCAACGACCTTCAGCATGCATTTGCTGATAAATTGGGTCGTTTTCGTGGGCTTTGATTCTCAACACCCCGCCTTCCCATTCACCTAAATGTACCTCGTGTAGATCTGGATTCAAGATCGGTTCTAGCCCAAGCGCCTGACACAAGGGCGCTGCTGTTTCTGCAGTACGCTGCAACTTAGTGACGTAAATCGCAGCGATAGGCAACATTCTTAAGCGTTCCCCAACCGCAATCGCCTGAGCCCTACCCTCTGGCGCAAGTTCCGGATCACCTTGACCATCAACCAGGGGAAACGGTTCATCTGCTTTTGCCGCCCGGGACTCTCCATGGCGGACCAGCAGCAATTCGGTCGCGCCAGGTGGGGCGGTAAATTTTGTTTGTCGATACTCCGTCTGGCTCATATTCATCTCCTGATTAATCCATCGATGATACCTGTCGCTGACATTGAATACACCTGCTAGGCTGGGTATTCTGGACGCTAATTAAAGGGGCGTTGCATGAGCTGGGATCGAGAGCTTGACGAGTTAAAATACCGGGGCGAATTGGCCGATGCCATGGGTGGAGCAGAAAAAGTCGCCCGCCAGCATCATTTCGGCAAGTTAACTATTCGAGAGCGGATCGATACCTTTGCTGATTCCAACTCTTTTCGTGAGATCGGCAAACTCGCTGGCGTGGGTCAATATGACGATGATGGGAATTTAACCGGTCTAACGCCCTCTAACTTTGTCTTTGGTACCGCAGCAATCGATGACCGACCCGTCATGATTTCTGGTGATGATTTTACGGTCCGAGGTGGGTCCGCGGATGCATCAATTGCAGGCAAGCGCCTGCAAGCCGAAGGGCTCGCACTAGAACTTAAATTACCCCACATTCGTTTGGTAGACGGCATGGGAGGTGGCGGTTCAGTCAAGACCATCGAAATGGCCGGTCGAACCTATATCCCGCGGGTTGCTGGCTGGGAAACGATTGTGCAGCATCTGGCGGTGGCGCCATCAGTCTCTTTGGCGCTCGGCAGCGTCGCTGGCATTGGCGCGGCTCGAGTTACAACGTCGCACTACTCTGTGATCGTAAAAGACACGGCTCAAATGATGATTGCAGGCCCGGCTCTGGTTGATTGGGCCAGTCTTGGTGATGTATCAAAAGAAGAATTAGGCGCCAGCAGGATCCACACCAGAAACGGCTCCATCGACGATGAAGTCGACTCAGAGCAGGCGGCTTTTGATCGTGCCAGGCAGTTCCTGAGTTATCTACCCAGCCATGTTGATGAACTCCCGAAGCGCATTGCCTGTGACGATCCGCCTGATCGCGCCGAAACTTCCTTGAATGCGATCGTACCCCGGGACCCACGCAAGGTGTACAAAATGCGTCGGGTTATCGATGCTATCGTCGATAGAGGTTCTTGTTTTGAAATCGGTAGGCAGTGGGGTAAATCAATCATCACCTGCCTAGCTCGACTAAATGGGGTCGCCATTGCACTTTTTGCCGAGGATCCGATGATTTACGGTGGGGCCTGGACCTCAGATGCCTGTCGAAAACTCATCCGTCATCTGGACCTAGCCTCAACCTTTCATTTACCGATAGTTCACTTGGTCGACTGTCCCGGTTTTCTCATTGGCAAGCAATCTGAGGAGTCGGGCACTATCCGCATGGGATCCACGGCTTTTGCTGCACTGGGTCAGACCACGGTGCCGTTTTGCAGTGTCGTTGTTCGAAAAGCCTTTGGTGTGGCGGGCGCTGCCAATACCAAACCCGGTAGCCACCATTATCGGTTTGCCTGGCCTTCAGGGGACTGGGGATCGTTGCCGATCGAGGGCGGTATTGAAGTCGCCTACAAAGCGGAACTCGAGGCTGCAGATGATGCGGATCAGCACCTGGCCGACATCAAAGCGCGATTAAATCAAGTTCGATCGCCATTTCGATCGGCAGAATTCTTTGAAATAGAGGACATTATCGAACCGGCCGACACTCGCCGGCATCTGACTCAATGGGCCGATCTTGCTTATCGATCATTGGCTCCTGGTCCTAGCCACTTTGGTTATCGGCCATGAAACGTCATCTTAGACCATCCCAATGCAATGCCTGGATATTGATTACTGGCATCGTGTGGTTACTGAGCGCACATACTGCGACTGCCGACACTCTATGTCGAATCGGTGATATTGAGCGCCGTATAGGCATCGACTATGCAAACCCTCCTTCAAAAGTCCCGTGCCAAGTCCGTTATCTAAAAGTTAACATCAATGACTTAAGCTTTCCTTGGCGCGCCGAGCGGGAACTGGGCTATTGCGAAGCTAGAGCCGAGGCTTTGATAGAGAAATTCAAGTCATTAGGGTGGTCCTGTGAAGCCATAGGCGGTGATCGATCTGAACGCCAAGAGACAGTTACCACCGAGGAATAAGCTCTGGCTCACCCCGGCCTAAACGCCCCAAGCCTCTGCATTAAACGTTAGTTCCAAGCAGTATTGACTATGAGACTTCTGGGGCATTTGCCACCTTGAAGCCTTAAAGTATGAGGTCGACTGAGAACCTTGAGTCTTGAGGGGAATACCTGGTTCCTCAACAACCCTTTCTAGCGATTGTTCTCAAGCTAACCTCTAACACCGGGCTTAAAACCACATTTTTAAAAAAACGGGCTTAAAACAACCCGGCTTCATTCACACGCCTTCAATCACACGCCCTCAACACCACGCCTTCAACAACAGGCCCTCAATAGCCCGCTGGGCACACTGCATATCGATCGTGCCGGCTCGCCCTTTGATAACTTTTCCTGCATCAAAGATAATCTCAAAGTGAAAGTGATCCCTACGTCTCTTAGCGATTATCAGGGTCAGTCCATCAGATCTCGCCCTTGGGTTTCGGTCAACATAGACAAAGATAGCAGCGTAAGTATCGCAGCGAGACCAATGTAGAGTGAGACGAAAAAGATGCCGTATTGATTCCAAAGCAACACGGCAATGGTAGGTGCAAGCGCACCGCCGACGATTGCCCCTAGCTGGTAGCCTAGGGAAGCGCCAGAGTATCGCACCTCGGTACTAAACAGTTCTGTGAAAAAGGCGGCTTGAGGCCCGTACTGCATCCCGAGAAAGACCAACCCCATGCTGACCGCAAGCACGATCGCCACGGGATTACCGGTATCGATAAGCGGGAATAAGGCAAACCCCCACAACCCCGTCAAAATCGCCCCCCAACGATACACTTGCTTGCGCCCGAGTCGGTCCGATAAACCAGAAAAATAAAACTGAGTGGGCACCATAATCGCGGCGGCAATCAGGACCGCTGTTAACATCACATCTCGAGACAGTGTCACCGTCGGCGAGTTCACGCCGTAAGCGACCACAAAGGCAATTAAAATGTAAAAGGTCACCTGGATCGACAAAAAGGCCCCGGCGGCCAATAAGATTTGCTTAGGATACTTGACGATCACCTGAATCACCGGCGATTTTTCAGGTTTCCCGGTCTCGACTTCCTTTGACTTGGCGTTATCGGCAAGCGCTTTGAATGCTGGCGTATCCTCTAGCTTTAACTGGACGTACATCGAAATTAAAATCAAGACAAAACTCGCGATAAAGGGTAAGCGCCATCCCCAGTCTAAAAAGTCTTCCTCAGATAGCGCAGCACTGACACCTAGGAACGCTAGATTGGCAAGGATGACGCCGACGGGTGCACCAGCTTGTGCGTAGGCCCCGTACCACCCCCGTTTTTCCCTTGGCGCGCTTTCCGTGACCAACAACATGGCGCCACCCCACTGTCCTCCAATGGCTAGGCCTTGCACAAATCGCAGCAAAACCAACATCAGTGGCGCCAGCACGCCTATGGATGCGTAGGTCGGTAAAAACCCAATCAAGGTGGTCGCAACGCCCATCATCATAAGGGCAATGACAAGGGTTTTCTTTCGACCGACCCTGTCACCAAAATGACCAAAAATGACCCCCCCTAGGGGGCGGGCCAAAAATCCGACTGCAAACGTACTAAAAGAGGCGATCAACACTACCATCGTTGGCATATCTTCTGGGAAAAAAGCCTGCGGAAAAATCACGGCAGCAGCCGTGCCGTACAAGAAAAAATCGTACCACTCGATACTTGTCCCCGAGAGCGAGGTTAACGCGACTCGGCGCATATTGGTTTCTTTGTCTTGACTCATAGCACCCCCTTATTCAGTTCTAAGTGCCCTTTAGCGAGATTCAGCCGCAGCAAATCATTTGCTCCTTCGACCAATCGCATCGAGCGCACACTTCGATAGAGTTTTTCGAGGGGATGACCGACCACCAAGGCTTGCCCGCCGACGAGTTGCACCGCCCAATCTACGACGTCTCCGGCCACCTCGGTGCAAAAAACTTTTGCGGCGATCGTTTCATTGACGCTGTTATTTCCCGAATCTACCCACCTAGCCGCTCGATACAAAGCACTTCGAGCCGCAAAAACTTGAATGCGCAATTCTGCATATCGAAGCCGAACGCCTTCTTTATCACCCAGTGGCTTCCCCGATCGATGCGGCGCCTGCAAATGCGCCTTTAAAAAATTTAACGTCCATTGGCAAAGCCCCATCGCCTCCGCCGCAATCATCAGTCGAACATTACCAATGTTCGACAATGCCCGAGGCATACCCTCGCCGAGATTACCAACGATATGCCAACTTGGTACCTTGGCACCGTCAAAACGAAAAGCTGCATGCCCACCGCCTTCCATGGACTCAAAGGCGGCGCTCTGTATGACACCATCGGTCTCCCGGTCTACGATCACCATGGCGGTACCCAGCTTCTCGCCCTTGGGATTCTCAACATTAACGAGTATCGATAAAAAGTCGGCGGTCTGGCCGCCGGTGACATAAGACTTTTGGCCGAAAATTGATAACTCGTCATCTTCGAGGACCGCCCATGTCGGTCTTTCCGCGTCATCGGGTTCAGTAAAACCGAAGGCCCCTCGCTTCTCACCCGCTAGCACTGGATTTAAATAGTGGGTTTTTAAAGGCCCCTGGGCCTCATGCAACAGCCCTGGCCCAGGGCCGAATATATAGCGTGTAAGAGGCGTATTGGCTGCCGCCCAAAGCTCCCGCAATACGGTTAACTCGAGCGTGTCGGCAGGTTCACCGCCAAAAGCTTTGGGTTGGGTTTTAGCGAAGAAGCCCGCTGCCTTCGCAGCCTGCCTGATCTCAGCACCCAGCAAAGCCTCTGTTTCGCCCGCCCCCATTCGGCGTGTTCGAGGCGCGATTTCCGTTTCGATGAAGGCAGCGGCAGCCTGTTTTACGGCGAGCAACCCCTCGGGTAATTGATCCGGCATAAGCTTCTCTTTTTTATAAGATCCTGATTCTCGACTCACGGCCGATCAAGCCATTGTCAAAGGGTCGCTTAAAAAATCGCCCCTAACCTCACCAATTTACCTTTTTTAACAGGGCTTAACTACTTTGCCCAAAGTATTTGTTATATTCGTGCTTGGCAACACGTGAGAGCTCCTATGAAAGTAGCAATTGGAATTGGAAGTGCATACTACAACGGCGACGACTGGCAGGATCTAGTCGATTACACGGTTGCAGCAGATCAAATGGGCGTTGATTACGTTTGGTCCGCTGAAGCATGGGGCATGGATGCTGTTGTACCCCTCGCTTACATCGCTGGCAAAACGCAACATATCAAGCTCGGCACTGGCATTATTCAAATAAGCTCTCGCGTACCCCCTATGATTGCTATGACAGCCCAAAGTCTCAGAACCGTATCGAACAACCGGTTTGTACTGGGCCTTGGCGTGTCAGGCCCCCAGGTTGTCGAGGGATTACATGGCGCTTCGTTTGCAAAACCGTTGTCCCGTCTACGAGAGTGCGTCGACATCGTAAAAATGGGACTCGCCAGCGAGCGAATCGCCTATGAGGGCCAACACTATGTGCTCCCAAGACCGGGCGGGGAAGGTAAGCCCATCAGATTGTCACAACCGCCCCAGGCAGACTTGCCTATTTATCTCGCAACCCTCGGGCCGAAAGCCATGGAGATGACAGGCGAATTGGCAAGCGGCTGGTTGGGAACGTCGTTTATTCCAGAGGAGGCAGACATCTTCTTGGATCCTCTCAAACGTGGCCTTGCCAAATCGGGCCGAACGCTCTCTGATATTGATGTTCAAGTAGGGGGCAGTCTTGAGATTGACGACGATGTGGAACGCTTGATCGAGGCCCGTCGGCCCGCTATGGCCTTTACGCTGGGCGGTATGGGCTCGGCGCAAACGAATTTTTATAACGACGCCTTTAAACGCGCGGGCTACGAGGATGCCGCTATCGAGGTGCAATCGCTCTGGGTTAAAGGTGACAAAGAAGCCGCAATTCGCGCAGTGCCTGATGAGATGGTACTCAAAACCAACCTTATCGGCACTCGGGACATGATCATTGATCGGATTAAAGCCTATGCTAATGCGGGCGTAACAACCCTCAGGATCAGCACTTCAGGCAAGAATTGGCGAGAGCGTACCGACACCTTAGCTGAAGCCAATGATCTGATTCACTCGATTAAAGCCTAACTTCGATACCCAAAAACCTTCGAGCGTTTTTATGCCTACTTGTAGTTATTGTGCCAAGCCCGTTAGCGTTATCGTTTATCAAACGACCCCCGAAAATAAGGAGCTACAAGGCAGCTATCGCAGTTCGAACCCAGAGGTTTACTGTGATGCTGTCTGCAGCACTCGACGTTACGAAGCCCTTGACCCCAAAGCGCCCCAGCCTAGCGACGTGCAATGCCATGAATCCGACTAAAGCCTTCCAACGCTGGCATGTTGGAGATGTGACCATCACTCGAATTATTGAGATGGAGGTCACAGGTGGCACCCGATTTATTTTGCCCCAAGCCACCCCCGAGGCGATAGCTGACATGCCTTGGCTAGTACCCCATTTTGCAACCGCTGAGGGTAAACTAATTATGAGCATCCATGCTCTCGTGATCGAGACCCAAGACCGGTTGATGCTGGTTGATACCTGTATTGGCAATGACAAAGACCGAGCTATTCCTAATTGGCACCAACTGGCGTTGCCGTTCCTTGAAGACCTTGCAGCGGCCGGCTATGAGCCGACGCAATTTGATACCGTGATGTGTACCCACCTGCATGTAGACCATGTAGGTTGGAATACTCGCTTAGTGGACGACATTTGGGTCCCTACCTTCCCAAATGCCAGATATCTAATCGCGAAAGAGGAGTTTCAGTATTGGCAGGGGGCTGGACCAGATGATCGAGGCGACGATATTTTTGCCGATTCAGTTGCACCGGTGATGGCAGCCGGACTGATAGACCTCATTGCGCCAGATCATCAGGTGTCAAGCGAAGTCCGCTTGATGCCAACACCGGGCCATACCCCTGGACATGTCAGTGTCCATATCGAATCTCGAGGCGAGCGAGCGATTATCACTGGAGACTGTATTCATCACCCTTGTCAAATCGAAAAACTAGATTGGGCGAGTAGTGCCGACTACGACGCGACAATGGCCACTGAAACTAGAAAAACTTTACTCTCCGAGACAGTCGACACCGACGTGTTAATCATCGGCACGCATTTTGCCACGCCGACGGCTGGTCATATCAAACGTAACAAGGGCCAATACTATCTCCAGCCTCAGACGGAATCGCTCTGAAAAAGCATATCTAGCGGCTTTCATGTATGATCACCTTCCTGCTTTCCTAAGACAAACCTCCAATGCTTGAATACCCCTTTGACACCGTCCCAGCCCCTGGAAAAACTCTAGAAGTGGCACCAGGCGTGTTTTGGCTGCGGATGCCGCTGCCGATGTCACTCGATCATATCAACCTTTATCTACTAGAGGATTTTGACGGCTGGACCGTTGTGGATACTGGCATCCGAGGACAAGAAACCCAAGCTCTATGGCAACAAATTTTCGATGAATGCCTGAAAGACAAACCCATCACTCGAGTACTCTGCACCCACATGCATCCTGACCACACAGGTCAAGCCGGTTTTCTTTCGAATCATTTTAAAGCGCCACTCTTAATGAGTTATGGAGAATATTACCAAGCGCGTATGATGCATTACTCTATGCAAGAACAGGGTTCTTGGCATACGTCTGACTTTTTCCTGAGAGGTGGCATAACCCAGTCCCTAATGGACGATATGAGTCAAGCCAGAAGCAATTTTGCACCTGAGCCCACTGACACGCCCATGCCTCGCAGTTATCTAAGACTTAAAGATGGTGACATCCTAACGATTGGCCATATCCAATGGCAGGTATTGGTGGGAAGCGGTCATTCACCGGAGCATGTCTGCCTCTACGCGCCCGAGGCTCGATTATTGATCTCAGGCGATCAAATACTACCGATCATCACCTCCAATGTTTCAGTACACCCCACGGAGCCTGAGGCTGACCCTATGAGTGAATGGCTCAGCTCTCACGAGAGGTTTAAACAATTAATTCCAGATGAAACTCTGATATTGCCGGCGCATAACACACCTTTCTATGGTGCCAAGGAACGGCTCGATGAGCTCATTGCTCACCATGAGCATCGCATGCAAATTATTTGGGATGGTTGCGCTGAGCCTACGCCAGCTATCGATTTGCTACCGGCACTATTTGAGCGAAAACTCGAAAACCATACCCTCTTCATGGCCTTGGGTGAGGCCATTGCCCACATCCACTGTCTGATGAAACGCGGTCAACTGGACCGCGATGGTGAAGCGTTGGTCTATCGCTATACCCGTGTGTAGCCTTCGCTGAAAAGCCTAAATACATCACAAGTCGTGCTCAAACCAGCGACTCATTTAGTTGGTCAGTTACGTTAATTGGCCAGGTGGCACCAAATTTTCAAAAAAACAGGTATCGATACTACGACGAGTTGGTCGACCAAACCGGCCCTTGGGCCACCCAATAGGAATCAAAGCAATCGTCGGCGTTTTGATCGGATCCAACCCCAAATAGCGATCAATTCTCTCCCCATGCGCGCGGTGTGCAGTGGTCAGTGATGCGCCTAGCCCCACGGCCCGGCAAGCCAGCAACACATTTTGGATGGCAGGAAAAAGTGCTTGGCTTTGGGGCATGCCCCGACGCGTCCACCCCGCAACGAATAAATGCACCGGCGCTTCATGCAGATGCTCGGCCAAGTAGATTGCGGCCTTCATGTTCCGACGCTTGGCCTCTGGATAATCCGGGGCTTTTGCGGCCTGAATGGCAGGCTCAATGTAAGCGGTAAACGTCTCCCGATATAACGTTGCAATGAACGCCCTACGCTCGGCATCTGTAACAGCAATAAACTGCCAGGGTTGGCGATTGCCCCCACTTGGCGCATAAGTTCCTGCCTCGCAGACCTTCTTGATTAATTCAATCGGCACTGGATCTGGCTTCAAGCGTCTAATCGCTCGAGCGGTTCGAATACCTTCAAAAAGGGCCAGGTCCTCTCCTATCGCATCTATATTCATGGATATCGAAACCGCCCGATTGGACCGGGAAATACTACTGGTGATTCGAAACCTTCAGCGCTAACGCTGGCAACGCCAAAAATGTAGTTATCGATCACGACATTCTCGAGCGTCGCAACATTTTGACTACCAACCCAACGGGAAAAGGTCCAATTTGCCTCGGTGGTTAACCGCCAATACACCCGATACCCCATCGCCCCCGCAACCGGTTGCCAACGCAGCGTCGTGTGCGGCGAGACCTGACCTTCGATCGTCACTGCGTGCGGTGGTGCAGGTGCCGACGCCAGAGCGGCAAGGGTCAAAACATTCAGGGCTGTCACTCGTTTGGCATAATCAAAATCGACACCCGAGAGCACATCTCCGTAGGCAATGCCCTTATCTGTGCGAATATCCTGATGCTGGCGATGATAATGTTCATTGGTTTCCATGATGCGAACCGCCGGAAAGCCGACTTCGTTAAAGGGGCGGTGGTGTCCGCCTCGACCAAATCGGTCTAGGCGATAAATCATCATGACATCTAGGTTCTCAAAATACCGATCGGCCAGTCTATCGATGTAACGCGCCACATTACGAGAAGGACTATCGACCTCACCCCCGGTAAACCGGCGAAGGCGCCTTTCCTCTTCGGTTTCGGTAGCTCTAGTGCCTTCAGAGAACACCCGAACTGTCGTGTTATTTATGACGCCGTTGATCCCTTTAACATTACCAATCATATCGTTATTTAAGACTGCTTCAACAAACCACCCCTCTTTTTGAGCTTGTTCCGCTAAGATCTGGCCACCAAACAAACCCTGCTCTTCGCCTGACAATCCGGCAAACACAATTGAGGCAGCAAACCGATGCTGACTGAGTAGCCTTGCCGCTTCGATGACACCTGCCATTCCAGAAGCATTATCATTCGCCCCTGGTGAGTCAGACTCGCCATCGAGAGGATCACTCACTCGAGAATCTATATCACCAGACATCATGACGTAACGATTGGGATCCGATTCGCCTCGTAAGATGGCGATCACATTGACTACCTCAGTCGGTTCTGGAATCCGCGACTCACCACTGAAAACCCGACCGGTCACTGTAACCTCAAGACACCCCCCACAAGACTCGGAAATTCGCCTAAATTCTGCTTCGATCCAGCGTCGAGCGGCACCAATGCCGCGGGTTGTCGAAATCGTATCCGAGAGAGTGTGCCGAGTGCCAAAGTTCACCAGCTGCGTGACATCCTTTTGCAATCGCTCGGCACTTACACCGGCCTTTAACGCAAACATTTGCGCGGTTCTTTGAGTTTCAGGCACCTCGGCTTGGGCTATGCCGCCGATCATTAGTAGCCCCAAAAGACCAAAAAACCTTGAATGCCTCAGCCTCATAACGGCAAGCCGCCCACCGCCTGATTCACACTGCCGTCTTCGTTGTAAGCACGCATCAACAGTTCGGCAATCCGCATTTGATGCACCTCATCTGCGCCATCGGCGAGTCTCGCCCATCTCGCTTGCTGCATCATTCCGGCTAAGGGTGTATCGGTCGAGTAACCCAGCGCTCCATGAACCTGCATTGCCCGATCGATCACCCGCCATAAGGTGTTAGCTACGTGATGTTTTGCCATCGACACTTCTTGCTTAAATTCCATGCCTTGTTCGATCTTGTAAGCCGCATGTAAAACCATCAGCTTAGAGGCATACAGCTCCATCGCCGAATCCGACATCATCCACTGGATACTTTGTTTTTCCGACAAATAGCTGCCATGAGCAAAGCGCTTTTGGGCTCGGTCGATCAACATTTCTAATGCCATTTCAATTTGACCCAGCCACCGCATGCAGTGAGCCAAACGCGCCGGCCCAAGCCTGACCTGCCCTAGCTTGTGGCCACCGCCGCGTTCGCCTAGCAAGTGCGTCTTAGGAACCCGTACATTGGTATATTTTATCTCTGGGTGATTATGCCGGCCGCCCATCGTTTCAACATCTCGAACGATCTCAAATCCCGGGGTATTGGTTGGGACAATAAAGGCTGAATTCCTTGCTTGCGGTACCTCGGCGTTAGGATCAGTTCTCGCGATCACAATGGCAAAATCCGCCCCCTCTGCGCCCGAGGTGAACCATTTATGACCATTGATCACCCAATGGTCCCCGTCTTCTACAGCACTGGTCTGAATGAGGGTTGGGTCAGACCCCGCAACCTCTGGTTCTGTCATAGAAAAACAGGATCTCGCGGTCCCCTCTAATAGAGGTTTTAAAAAATGCTCTCGCTGATAGTCCGTCGCAAAATGGTACAAGGTGTGCATGTTGCCCTCATCCGGGGCTTGGGCATTGATGATATAGGGACCCATTGGCACCTTTGCCGCCTCTGCTGAGACCGCCGCCAAGGCAGTCACGCCGAGCCCCATACCCCCGACATCCTGCGGCATGTGCGGCAACCAAAAGCCAGCTTCTTTGGCTTGTTGCCGTAGTGATTTAACCAACACAGACCAATCCTCTCGGGTAGCGCTTTTATCTTCTCTTAGCGCCGCAAACGCTGGCTTGACAGTATCGTGTAAAAAATTACGCATCATCAGGCGCGCATCTTCAACTTCCTGACTAAAGGTAAAATCGATGGGCATGTTTTTTCTCCTTACGGGTGAATAACAAATCGCCAAGGGTGTGCAAAGCGACCGGGCTCCTTCTCACGTATACTGGGCCAGCAGACATGGCTTGATGCTGCCATTAACCAAACCACAGTCCCGAGGCCCTTGCAATCATTTCTATGGATGACCAAACGCTACGACAACAGCTTGAGACCGTGTTGCATAAGACCTTGCCAGACTGCCAATTGCAGCTCTCGGCACCACCGCTCTGCCCGCGGATTAAGCTCGCGCTGCTAGCACCGACGCTCCCCACTGCTCCGCTGCCTCATGAAACCATGCTTAAAGTGCTCGAAACACCGGCCTATTGGAGCTTTTGTTGGGCCAGCGGGCAAGTTTTGGCGAGCTATTTACGCCAACATCCAGAAATCGTTGCTGACCGACGAGTGGTCGATTTCGGTGCCGGATCTGGGATTGTCGGTATCGCTGCCAAACTCGCCGGTGCCGCCGAAGTGCTGGCAATCGACAGCGACCCAGATGCGCTTGCGGCCTGTCGAATCAATGCGGCACTCAACAACGTCACTCTGAAAACACTTTCTGACCTTTCCGACCTCAGAGCAAATGCTGATCTCATCATTGCAGCGGACGTATTATATGACAGGGATAATTTCCCTTTGCTTGACGAGTTACCGAAACTGGCTCGACGGGTCCTCATTGCCGACAGTCGTATCAAACAGTTCTCTCACCCTTGTTACCAACGAATTGGAGAACAAACTGCCACTACCTGGCCGGACCTAGAAGAGCACCCAGAGTACAATCTAGTACGTATCTTCGAATCCATCCTCTCTGGCTAAGGCTGGTTGACCCTCTTGGGCTGGGTAGCCATCCCTCAAGTTGCTAAGCCGCTCGATCAGAAGTAGGCCTCAAGGCTCAATACAAATCCCTCGTCGCTCACAGACGACGGTCCTAGGTTCGATTCTCTGGTTAACATTGGGACAAATCCAGCACGAGTAGCAACTTGTATACCTCGGTCATGCGTATCCCGGCGGAGCCAAAGCAACAGCCGGTCACATTGGAGTCGCTTTGCGACGGTCACCGCATGAATCAATAACTTACGTCCCATGTGTCGTCTTCGAATATCTGAGCGCAGGTACCAGATCAAAAGCTCGGCGGTATCGTGCTCTGCGATCGGACCAGTTTCATCGACGCGTACGGCGATTACCCCTTCTAAACGACTGGTTTCAAGGATATAGATGTAGCAATCGTCTCGTTCAATCCACACTGCCCACTCAGCTTCCGCCCAAACCACAGGCGGTAAAAGCTCAGCGAAAGGTGCACTTCTGAGCGCCTCTAGATCGGTGACCTCTGCTCGGCGAATCCCAACCGATACCACGGGCGCAGCTGGGTCAACCAAGCACTAACTCAGCTATGGTACGCATCTGATCGACGTTCTTGGTATTGACCAGCAACGACGTGACCGGTGATTCGCGCCAGGCATCTAGACGATCTCGAATCCGCTCGATCGGTCCCACGAGAGAAATTTCATCCGCAAACTTCGACGGCACGGCCTGAAAAGCTTCGTCTTTTTTTCCTGCCAAAAATAAGTCTTGAATCTGTCTTGCCTCTGCCTCGAAACCCATGCGTGCCATCAATTCGGTGTGAAAATTCCGACTCTTCGCGCCCATACCGCCTATGTAGAGCGCTAGCCCATGCTTGATCGGAATCAACCCCTGCTCGATATCATCGCAAACAATCACCGATAGCCCCTGCATAATTTCGAAATTAGGAGCGCGATTCGCGATTTGGTCGGCGTAAACCTCTTGCCGATAAGGTGAGTAATACAGAGGCAGCCAGCCGTCGGCGATCTCTGCCGCCATCGTGACATTTTTAGGCCCTTCAGCGCCCAGAAAGATGGGCAAGTCCGATCGAAGCGGATGGGTGATGGGTTTGAGCGGTTTACCCAAGCCCCAGGCACCTTCACCGGTGTAAGGCAGAGGATAGTGCTCACCATCATTAACTACGGGCGCCTCTCGATTGAGCACTTGTCGAATGATATTGACGTATTCTCGAGTCCGAGCGAGGGGTTTCGAAAATGGCCTTCCATACCAGCCTTCCACAACTTGCGGCCCAGAGACCCCGAGTCCCAGGATCATCCGCCCACCTGACAAATGATCTAGCGTTAGCGCTGCCATGGCCGTTGCAGTTGGGGTTCGCGCTGAAAGTTGGGCAACGGCGGTACCTAACCGTATTCGCTCGGTGTGAGCGCCAATCCAAGACAGCGGTGTAAACACATCGGAACCCCAAGCCTCAGCAGTAAAAATAGCGTCGTACCCGAGGCGCTCGGCTTCCTGTGCGACTGCTACCATTCTTGGATCAGGGCCTGCGCCCCAATAGCCCATTTGCATACCCAGTTTTAGGTCTTTCATGGCGCAACTTCCTTTTTCTGTACTCTTCCCTGAATCGTATCACGACAGATATCGCCGCGCTCAATTTCAACGACCGACCAACAATCGGCTAAATCCGGGATCTTACACTCAAGCATCCTAGGACTTTGATTAAGAAAAATCGCTCAGATTAATGGCAGCAAAAGCATCACACTGGTATGCTAGCGCCCCTTAACTCAACCTAATAATGGACAATAGAGATCAGCCATGGCAGACGAAAAAGACTCACCTAAAACTGGCGCAGGCGGCATTATTGAAGAAAAACTCTTCAAATCACGATCGATTTCGGTATTCGGTTCGGTAGATGAAAAGCTTGCAAAAACCGTCAGCCAGCAGTTGTTGGCCCTGTCAGCCGATAGCGATGACCCCATCACCCTTTACATCAGTTCTCCAGGGGGGCACGTCGAATCTGGCGATGTCATTTATGACATGATCAAATTTGTAAAACCTGAGGTTCGGGTTGTGGGGACAGGCTGGGTCGCCAGCGCCGCCACCAATATTTATCTCGCCGCCAAGAAAGAACATCGCTTCTCGCTGCCAAATACTCGCTATCTCGTGCACCAGCCCTCCGGCGGCTCTCGAGGCAATGCCACCGATATCAAAATTCAGATGGAAGAGATCCTGAAGACCAAGGCTCGTATCAATCGCATTATCTCTGATGAGACCGGTCGTCCTCTTGAGCAAGTTGAGAAAGACACAGATCGGGATTACTGGATGAGTGTCGAAGAGGCCATTGAATATGGCATCGTTACCAAGGTCATTAGTCATATCACAGAACTTGGCTGAGCCGCTTGCACGGGAGGTCTGGTACCTTGGGTGCTAGGGCCTTAGTTACTTGGACCTAAGTTGCTAGGCCTTAAGCGTCTAGACCTTAGTTGGTTGCAGCCAAAATGGTTATTGGCAAAGCAAGCCGTTTAACGCTGGCGCGCGCCATTGCCCAACGGCATCAGAAAATTAACCTGCCGTTCAACTTCAGCGAAACCCAGTGCCTTATGCGCGGCAATACTTTCAGAATTATCTAAAGTAGTGTCGCTGGCGAGCTCGGTAAACCCCCGCCTCAGCGCCCATCGGCTCGCCGCCTGCACCAACCCCCTGCCAACCCCTGCGAATCGGTAATTCGAGGCGACATACCAGCCTTCGATATAGGGTACGGGTGACAGCTCGCTGCCCTCTGCGTAAGAGCGCAGGCTGATCTCGATAAACCCGATCGGGTGTTCACCGGCCCACGCCAACAAAGCCACGGCGATATGCGGGTTTAGACCTTGAAAATAACGGTCAATATCTTGATCGTCACCGGCCTGCTCTGCGGGCCACAGCGCCCTTCGAAGATAGCGCCAAGCTTGCGCATCAGGGGGTTGTGCCTCTTGATAACGAATTGGCGTTTTAGGTCTAGCCAACGGCTTTAAACGAGGTCACTTTATAATAACAATAGCCTCCCACCGCGCCCGCGACGCCTTGCATGACGAGTCCGACCAGAGTTCGTGTCGGCGCAACACCCGACATTCCTAAGACAAGTTTTATCGTGACGTGAATGGCGATAAGCGCGACAAAGCCGCCAGCAACGTAGCCCACCCATCGTTGCGCCGCTGTGAGTCGAATGATTCCGGCAGTCACTGGGAGGGCGATTAAGTAGGCAATTGCGATGAGCGGCAGATAGATATTGACCATATGCGTGAGGTCATGAAGCCAAGTCTGCCAGCGCTGTCCGAGTGTAATCTCAAAGCCCATTGCGGTCACTGCCGCAATATTGCCTTGTGACACTGCCAAACATCCAACCAAATAAGCTGCTAAAACCGCCGCAAAAAAACCGACTACAACTCGCACTTTCTGCCCCTTCTGCCTCGACCAAAATATTGTAACCCAATTTCAAGTAAGGGCGCGCCCTTTCCTTTAAATTGCTATCATAAGATCGCACTCGATTAGAGTATCTAATTATTTTTGACTGAGGCGGGATGCTTAGATCAAAACATCCCAAGGAGACATTATGTTACGACGCTTTTTACCTTTACTCATCGTGATGACGCTGCCTATCCAGGCAGACTATCAAAGCCGAGTGATTGCCGAGGGGCTCGATTTCCCTTGGTCAATGACCTTTGTCTCCGAGACTACCTTACTGGTCGCCACCCGTTCAGGCACCATTGAGCAAATTCATTTGGATAGCAACAAGCGCAGTTCCTTGAGCGGCGGCCCAAGCACCTATGTCGAGAGTCAAGGTGGATACTTTGATTTGATCACACATCCGGATTTCGAGCGCAATCAACTGCTTTATTTGGCGCTTGCCGAGGGCCCACCAGAAGCCAATGCGACGGCCATTTATCAAGCGGTGCTTGATGGCGATGTTTTGACCAACGTTACCCGAATTTTCCGCGTAAACCCGAGCAAAGATACGGCCGCACATTATGGTGGCAAGCTAGCCTTCTTACCGGACGGCACATTATTGCTGACCTCTGGGGATGGCTTTGAGTATCGTGAAGCGGCTCAGGATCCCTTCAATCAACTAGGAAAAGTGCTAAGAATGAACACCGATGGATCACCAGCCATCGATAATCCCTTTATTGACGGTACTAAGGGCGATCCTTATGTCTATTCCTATGGACATCGTAGCCCCCAGGGCTTGGCGATTGATGGCAATGGCGCCATCTGGATGCACGAACATGGCCCTCAGGGTGGCGATGAATTGAATCTAGTACGCGCTGGGGCCAACTACGGCTGGCCAGCTACGTCATTTGGCATCAATTACTCAGGCGCTAGGGTTACGCCGCTCACGTCGGCAGAGGGCATTGCATCACCGGTGACCTATTGGGTCCCCAGCATTGCGCCCTCGCATTTAATGATTTATCAGAGCGCTCTATTTAGTGATTGGCAAGGCCATTTATTTGTCAGCACCTTAGTCGACAAGGACGTCAAACGCCTGGTCATCGAAGATCAATCTGTGGTCTCAGAGACCTCAGTTTTCAGCGAATTCGATGCCCGGGTCCGTGCCATCTACGAAGGCCCGGATGGCGCCCTGTACCTACTCACCGATAGTGACAAGGGGCAAGTTATTGAGGTTAGACCGATCAATGATGCGCCGAACCCACCTGCATCCGGCTTGCCTGTCGCACCAGGTGAAGCCGCATCGGATCCTATCGGCTAGGGGTTAGGGCACCAATGCCTCGATGGGAAAGTCAACGCCCACAGGTTCCCAGGTATCAGGATCGCCTCGAAAGCCAGGTAAAATACCCTCTAAGCGGATCGGATCGACGCGAATCAGAAGGTAATCTTCTGGGAAATTGGGGTACAGCTTGTCCGAATCACTGTCGCGACGCATCGCCGCCTTGATCGCCGTGTCTTCTACCAAACTGGCTTTGCCCATGATCGACACATAACTTCGTGAAGCTTCGTTGAAATAATGCAAGGTCACTTTTGGATGAGCCCGAATTTCTTGCACTTTTCGAGTTACCGGCTTTGTGGCGACCCAAACCACATAAGCGCTGTCGGGCGGAAAGGCCTCGACAACCCTGGCTTTGGGCTGACCTCTCTGGTCTATTGTGATTAAGACGGGATACGCTGTGTCCTTGATGACAGCGCTTGCTGCCGATAAGAATGCTTTTGTCTCCGCTAATGCTGCAGCCCCGAAAAGACAGATCGCGATCGCTGCCCCTAGACGCCCCAAACTCTGTGGTCTTCTATACCGGAGCATCAAAGGCCTCCATCGCATGCACAACGCTCGGCGTTATCGAAGTTTTCGACTGGATTTTTCAATGGATCATGGACATTAACGTCAAGCCATCAGCATCACATCCACTGCGCCGGCTTAGGTAATAATCAGAGCTGCGACAATCAAAATAACCGTCAGTACACCAAAACCTGCCATGGTCCATGCTAACGATCGGATGGTTTTGCGATCGCTTTCGGCTGCTTGTTCAACGCTGATACTCATTTGGACTCCTGCTTCCATTCTTTGTAAGCTCAATGTACGGGAAAGTAAACGGGAGTCAAGCCGCTCCCTCGCCTAAAACGCTTAAATATCGGAACGTCTAATGCCGAAGCTCACCTTCAAAGTGCTTCATGAATTTGTCAAAGCTGCGAGACTCAATCTCAATCAGACTCATTGGGACTATCTCATCGGGGGTACTGAGACCGAGACCACCCTGAGGCGCAATCGACAAGCCATCGAGCAGCGGGCGCTGATGCCCCGAGTACTAAATGACGTCTCTGAGGTATCAACATCATGTACCTTACTGGGCTGCCCGCTTGCTATGCCCGTCCTGTTAGCACCCATTGGGTCGCTACAAGTCTTGGATGACGCTGGCGGCGCAGGCGCGGCCTTGGCGGCAGGCGAGGCCGGGATCATGAGCTTTGCTAGCTCAGTTTGCGAACCCAATTTAGAGACCATTGCAGGCGCTTCAGGCGCGGCAAAGGTCTACCAGCTCTACGTGCGAGGTGACGAGACTTGGGTCGATGACATTATCCGCCGAGTGATCGCCTCTGGCTATCAGGGTCTTTGCTTGACTGTTGATACCGCGGTTCTCAGTCGCCGAGAACGGGATATCGCTAAGCGGGTCATCCCAACCTCTCAAGCATCCGCCGGTGACTTTACATTTCAAGCGAAGCTCGCATGGGCTGATGTCGCCAGGATTAAACGTGACTTCGACCTGCCCTTGATTCTCAAAGGTATCAATCATCCTGATGACGCCAAGCGGGCACTTGACCATGGTGTCGAGGCAATCTACGTCTCCAACCATGGAGGCCGTCAATTGGACCATGGCCTTGGCACGCTGGATCTACTCAGCGATATCAAGACTGTTGTGGGCGACCAAGCTGAGCTCATCATCGATGGCGGCTTTTACCGCGGCAGCGACATTCTCAAAGCACTTGCACTGGGGGCTAATGCGGTAGGTCTGGGTCGGTTACAGGGTTGGGCTCTTGCTGCTGGGGGTCCTGACGCCTTGGTCAGTTGCTTGAATATTTTAAGGCTTGAACTGATTGAAGCTTTGGCTTTGTGCGGCCTATCCGATGTCGGCGATGTCCATCCAGATCTCGTGCGCCCTGCTACCCCGGTTTCAGACGCTTCGATTTTCTCAGCCTTTCCGCTGTTAAGCTTCGATGAAGGTTACTAACCCCCTCGACGGAATCGATGCAAACGCGCCAACCAGGGCATCAGCCACTCGGGTTTACGCGCCTTCTGCCAAGCCCCTGCGGTGAATTTATTCATCTCGCTCCAAGTCGGATAAATATGGATGGTGCCCAGTATTTTGCGCAAGCCCAAGCCGTGCTTCATCGCCAGAACAAATTCAGCGATGATCTCGCCTGCATGCTCACTTACGATCGTGACACCAAGTATTTTATCTGACCCGGAACGGGTGAGCACTTTCACGAATCCGGCTCGTGATCGCTCGGCGATGGCGCGATCTAATTCGGCAACATCAAACTTCGTACATTCGTAGGCAATACCTTGCGCTACTGCCTCGGATTCGTTCAGTCCAACTCGCGCGATTTCCGGGCTGGCAAAGGTACACCAAGGAATTACTCGCTCGTCGATTTTAAATTTTTTAAAGGTACCGAATAATGCATTTACAGCCGCATACCAGGCCATATGTGAAGCCGCGTGAGTCAACTGATATTTACCTGCCACGTCACCCACAGCATAGATATTGTGAAAATTGGTTCTAAGAAAACTGTCCACTGCGACCTGTCCCCGGTCGGTGATTTCAACACCCAAATCCTCTAGACCAAAGCCCGTCACTCTCGGTCTGCGGCCCGCCGCAAAAAGCACTGCATCGCATACGACAGTTTGGTTCGGTTCACCGTTACCCTCGGCGCTTACGGATTCAAGATCCAAAGTGAGCGCATCTTCAGAGACCGCAGCGGCAAGTTGGCTGCCTAGGTGCACCTCGACGCCTTCATTTTTCAAGGTTTGGGTGATGAGATCTGATACTTCTACGTCTTCGCGAAGTAACAATCGAGGCATCATCTCGATCAACGTGACCTTCGCGCCTAGGCGCGCAAAGGCTTGAGCTAATTCAACCCCGATCGGTCCGCCGCCCACCACGGCCAGGCGCCCTGGCAATTCCTTCAAAGACCAAATAGTTTCTGAGCTGAAACAACGAGAAGGATCAAGTCCAGCTACCTCCGGCACAACCGGTTCTGCACCGGTAGCGACTACGATAGACCGAGTCGTTAATGTCTCACCATTGACTTCGACCTCGTAGGGCGATCGGATCATTCCTTTGCCTAGCCTGACATCAACACCAAGCCCGCGATACCGTTCGGGAGAATCATTCGGTCTGATCGTTTCGATAGCAGCGGCGACACCTGCCATAACCGCTGAAAAATCAATCGTCTTATCTTTGACGGTGATTCCGAGTGTTTTACCTTGGTCAATCCCCGCCGCAAGGCGCGCACTGGTGATCAATGCCTTGCTAGGAACACAACCACTGTTTAAACAATCGCCGCCCATCTCTCCGGCTTCAATTAACGTGACTTCCGCTTCCACCGTCGCAGCTATCAGCGCTGTGACTAAGCCACCAGAGCCAGCCCCAATAACAACCAAGTCCCGATCGAATTTTTTGGGTTTTCGAAACTGTGCGTACTGACGCCGACGGGCCAATCCAGCAGCCATCGCCTTCATCAACCAAGGTAAAATAGCCAGTAAAATTAGCGATACCATTAATTCAAGAGATAAAATGCCGCGCGCAGATTCTAAACTTGCTAACTGCATACCCGCATTCACGAAGATCGCCGTTCCAGGCAGCATGCCAATCTGAGAAACCCAAAAAAAGGTTCTAGCCGGCAGTTGGGTTAATCCCATCCCTAAGTTGATGACAAAAAATGGCACTGCCGGCACTAACCGCAAAGAAAACAGATAGCGAGCGCCATCTTGCGCGACGCCCTCATCAATCACATCAGTCCAACGCTTGAATCGATTAGCGATCCAATCTCGAAGCAAAAACCGCGCAAACAGCATTGCCAAGGTTGCGCCGAGAGTCGAGGCGAACGAGACCAATACCAAACCCCACCAAAAGCCAAAAATTCCGCCTGCCAGCAGGGTTAACACCGCGGCGCCAGGTAATGACAACGCGGTAACGCCAATGTAGACGCCGGCAAAGATTAACGACCCAATAATGGGTTCGCCTTGCAGCGAGGCTTGCACCCGATACTGCGCTGACTTAACCGCGTCGAACGTCATCAGATCGCTGCCGCCCATGGCAAAAAATCCGGCAATCAACCCTAGCAAAACCAGAAACACCAAAGGTTTTATTAAACGCATTAGCTCATTCATCCGCCCAAAACTAACATTCTAAGGCATCTGGGGATCGACCGGAGAAATTTTAGGGAGAGGTGCCAGACTCAGATATTTGATGACAATGTCGGGGACAGCATGAGGCGTGAGTGTGCTCTCCAGAGCATCGCCAGGCTCTCAAGCCAAAGGGTGCTAAAGACTCTCGTTAAAATCTTGGTACACTCTCTTTTTTATTGGAACCATGACCATGCAATCGGCTTTTCATCCCCCAAGTGACCCTGCCTGGCAAACCCTGACGGCACTCGCCAAATCTGCGCCTTCGGTCCAACAAGCAATGGACGATGCAGATTGGCGCAGCCAGTCATCCATGGCAGGCGCCGAACTAACCCTTGATTTAACGCATCACCGCCTAAGCGGTGACATTTGGCACCATCTTATTGCGCTTCTGGCAGCGTCGCCTTTTGAGGCACTCCGGCAAGGCTTGCTGACCGGTCAACCCATCAATCACACCGAAGACCGAGCCGTAGGTCATACGAGGATACGAACACCGGAATTCGTCTCCCAAGATCCGACCCTCAACGCGATTAAAATTTTTAGCGAGGGCGTTCGCTCAGGCCGATTACGGAGCGCAACGGGGCAAGCCTTCCAATCGGTTATCAATATCGGCATTGGCGGTTCTGACTTGGGACCCAAAATGGTCTGTGAGGCCCTCCGCGAACATGAGGTAGGTGGTCTTGCTGTTCACTTCGTAGCCAATGTTGACGGCGCAGAAATAAAGCGAGTTGTCGCCTTGTGCGACCCTGAAACAACTTTGGTCATTATCGCCAGCAAAACTTTTACAACTCAAGAAACAATGATGAATGCCCGAAGCGCTCGAAACTGGCTTTGCGAGCATCTCGGCGGCGAGCAAAGGATCGCCCCTCACCTTGTCGCACTCACAACAGCACGCGAAAAGGCAGTGGAGTTTGGCGTTGGCCCTGATCAGATATTTTCCTTCGATGAGGACATTGGCGGGCGTTACTCCCTATGGTCCAGTATCGGCCTGACCATTGCCCTGCAATCCTCGTTTGCAAGGTTTGAGGCCCTGTTAAATGGCGCTCATGCGATGGACCGACACTTTAGTGAGACGCCTCCCGAGCGCAATTTACCGGTGGCTTTGGCGCTGTTGGCAGTTTGGTATAGCAATTTTCTAGGCGCTCAAAGCCAAGCAGTCATTCCTTATTGCGAACGTCTCAATCTCTTTCCAGACTTTCTGCAACAGCTGGATATGGAGAGCTTAGGTAAACGCGTGGACCGACAGGGACAAGTCCTAGATTACACAACCGGTTTGGTCACTTGGGGCCAAACCGGCACTAATGGCCAGCATGCCTTCTTTCAATTGCTGCATCAAGGCACACGCCTGGTTCCCCTTGACTTTATCGGCATCAAGCAAGACCCTCAGTCTACCGTCGAGGCACACAGAGCCCTCAATTTAAATCTTGCCGCGCAGGTGACAGCTCTAGCTCAGGGGCGCGCAAATCAGGACCTTCATCGAGATTATCCGGGTAACAAGCCGAGCTCTGTCATCATCCTCGACACACTATCACCCCATCAACTAGGCGCGCTGATAGCCCTTTATGAACATAAGGTTTTTACCTTAAGCGCGCTCTGGCACATCAACGCTTTTGATCAATGGGGGGTTGAATTGGGTAAGTCCCTAGCTACGGCTTTTGATCAAAGCACCTATGATCAACATCCTGCGACGGCTACACTTCTTGATCGGCTCAGTCTCGAGTAATGGCGCAACTTTTCTATCGGCGATTTGGGGATAAAACCTACGAAGTACGCGCGGCTGGCGCCTCCTTACGGCTTTACACCAATGGCGCCTTTCACAGTCAATGGCATCCTAATCGAGTTTTTCAAGGCGCTGTCTGGGACTGTCTTACCCTGCCTGCGCTGTTGCTCAACAATCCGCCTCAGTCAGCGCTCATACTGGGAGTGGGGGGTGGTACCGCATGCCATCAGCTACAACGAATTGCCCCCTTGTCTCGTTCGGTAGGTATAGATTGTGATTCTGAGCACTTAGCGATTGCTCAACGATTTTTTAATCTTCGCTATCCCGGTCTTGATCTCCTCTGCGAGGATGCGGTGAGGTATGTTGAGCGCGACCGGACATTTTATGGGTACCTAATTGACGATCTTTTCCTGGACGGTCCGGAGGATCCTTTACGCCCTGATCTTAACGAGGAAATTTGGTTGAAATTGCTCTCAAGCCGATTGGCGGACTCAGGCGTTCTTGTGCAGAATCGTTTAGAGGTTGCCAAGGCAAAAGCATTTTTCCGGCAGCACCGCGCATTTTTTAGTGCTACCTTTGATCGAGTCCTGCTCCTAAGCGCTCAGCATTACAGTAACGGCATATTGGCAGCTTTTCGAGGACCGCAGGCTCGGTTAAGTCCTGAAGTTCTGTTTTCAGAAGGACTGAAACAGCGCGGCATCAGCACCCAAGGCCTAAAACGGATTAAAGCAACTTGGCTACAGTGATCACGCTTTGTCTTTTGCTCGCCGTCGCGCAAAGGCCAAGTTAAAAAAAACTAAAATGGCCCAAACACAGCCTTATGTGGCGCCCGTTATCTGCGTTCGGTTTACTTGTTTTTGATCGCTATCTTCAACGTTACCCTTGTGGTCGTTTGAGGCTAATGCCTTCTAGATTTCACAATCGCGTGACCGCCCCGAGTCAGCCCCTCAAAAACCCCTTGATCGACCTCTTCCCAAAGTACCGCTTTCGCATAGTGACCGCCGATCAAACCAAAATGGTTTTCCGAGCCACCAGGATTCTCGGCATCCTTCCAAGGCTCGTCGAAGGCCTCAAACATCACAGCAGAAATACCTCGGGATTGGGTCCAAGCTAAAGTTCCATCAAAATACAGAGCTTGGGCCGCTTCACCCGCTGCATTTGAACCATTAGCGCCATACAACTTGTTATCAGCGCTCGCCCAGCCGGTCTCCCCTATGTGAACTGGTTTACCTGGGGAAACCGATTGCACAAAGGCATAGGTCGAATCGAACTGCATTTCGGCATAGATTAGGGCTCTGCCAATTGCGGCGGTTTTGTCCTCGGTAACCGACGCGCCCTGCCCCTGCGCGGCCGATCCACGCCAGAAGTCGGGGTTGTAATGCGTGTCGTGAAAGGGATAGGTGTGCATCGACACGTAGTCGACGGCCTCAATCAATTGCCGAAGCGCCTCATTGTGATAAACCGCATCTCCACCGCCCCAGGAGGCAAAATTGTCCGAGCTAGTAATCCAAATATCTATGGGCAACTGACCTTGTTGCTTGAGCGATTGAAGATGATTAACCCACTTTAAAATCACCTCAGGTCCAACGAAGTAAGCTGAAGCCCAGTGCACCATGGCTTCATTGCCAACTGCTATGATTTTTATAGTCTCTGGATACGCTTGCGCAAAGGCGACCGCTGCCGCTATTTCTCTACCGTTTGCTTCGACATCCTCGACGGTATGGTCTGGCGCATCCGTAAAGGCACCCTCACAATCTATCCAAACGCCCAACATCACGTACATCGAAAAATTGGGGTCTTCCTGCTTGAGTTCGTCAATGGCTATTAACAATCGCCTGACTTCATCAAATTGTTGCGTGTTGTAGGTTCTTATCAGTTCAAATCCGAGGGCGCTGAGAATTCGAAGATCTTCTTTGATCTCCTCGACCGTCGCGACCACCGATCGACTGTTGGTTCGATAACTGCCATAGGCAATTGCTTTTACCTTGCCATTGGTCAATATTTCTGCCGCCGATAGACTTGGCTGCGGCGCCTGCTTATCCTTCTGCCGGTGATCAGAACAACTCGTCAACAATAACGAGAAAGACACCAATGACGCCAAAATAACCGCCCAAAAACCTACAAACCCTCGTCTCAATGCTATTGCCACTTGCCGCCTCCAAACATTCTTCCCAAACCGTCAAGCCAATGGTTAACCCGTTACCTGCTGTAAAAATTAAAAAGTCCCTGTTTCATTGGGATCTGCATCAACCGGCATTTGCTATTCATAAATAGCAGATCACGGCACCTTAAGCTGGTCACTCACACGGCCCAGATTCCTCTGGGAACACAGGCTGAGGTTTGTCCACCATTAGGCTTTCCGACCCAGCGGCTTGGTTTTTCATTTAACACTCACGCAGCCTAGGTTATCTTTTAAACAATGTTGCGCTGATAACGACCTGCGCGGGGCTAATCCTCGTCAACACCAGTTTATCGTGACTGTCCTCGCGATCTAAAATTACGGTGTCGGCACAACCTCACACAGCTTGGTCTGCCCGCTCTGCCATAACGAAATGCGTCTACAGCGCCCGGCAGTTTACCCAAAACCGATCAAGCACTTCAGGCAGTTGGCGCTTTAACCCAAGGACGTGATCATTCAAATAGATTTAAACGACAAAATAACCGCTTTGGTGCCATCCAGAATACTCCCGGGCGTTACGCAAATTTCGTCCTTGATGCCACTAGACTATTGGCGCTTGTTCACTCGGCTGCCACAAAGCCCAACACAATAACAACCCCAAGCCAGCAATACAGACATAAACCGGCATCTGATAACTGTCAAAAAAATCTAGTCCTAAACTAAATGCAGCCGGCCCGATAGCGCTAGCAGAAACCGTCAACGCCGTATTTAAGCCACTGATTTCACCTAGATGTTTTAATCCAAAATAACGAACGAAAGCGAGATTCGACAACACCCCCCAAAGCCCCCCGCCAACACCAAAGCCAATCGCCAACAACCAGTAACCCCAATCTTCGGTTAAAAAGGCAAGGCCGATGGCACCGACCAGAAATGCTGCCAACATGGCGACTAAGAAAGGTTTGAGCGGCCGGCTATCCGCCAGGGCGCCCCCAACAAGATTGACTAATGTTGAGCAAATAGCGGCTGGCAGGAAATAGGCAAAAGCCTCATCAGCTCCGCGACCAGACTCCTGGAAAATCGACACAATGTGAAACGTTAATGCAGTACCAAATAAGGCGTGCATAGAAAGGCTACATGCGTAAAGCCAAAATACAGGATTTCGCTTTGCTTCGGCTAAACTAGTGCCAACAATTTGTTGGGTTTCAGATTCTTGATCATTGAAATTTGAGGCCCTCGAAGCGCCTCCTTCTGGAGCTGATCTTTGTGGCCGAGCGCGCACACAAACCCATGCGGCCGCTGCAAAAACGATCAGACCGGCCGCCAGAATCCAAAGTGCGCCTCGCCAACCATAGCCCGCAATCAGTGCCGCAAGGCCCAGTGGCGCCAGCGCAAACCCGAGAGACACAAAAATCCCTCGCATACCACTGACCAAGCCCCGACGGGTTAAAAACCAAATCAACAAAATATTGCGCGAGGCACTGGTAAGCACCCCTTGCCCGAAAAATCGAACCCCAAAATAACCCATCAAAATTAACAGCCAAGGCAGCAAAAACCCTGATTCACTAAAGGTTAAAAATTGGTCGATCGCGCTTATATAAACTAGAACCAAAGCAAGCGCGAGACTCGACAACGCGATGACAACGCGGCCACCATACACATCAAACCAGCGGCCAGCTCGGGTTAAACAGGCAGCCGAACCCAATGTGCCGACGAGGTAAGCAAGGGACAATTCAGTTCTAGTAAGGTCAAGCACCTCAATAAAATAGTCAGTAAATACGCCCATGCCCATGGTCTGTCCAGGAACGCTGAACAAAAAACCCAGGGTAGAAAACAACCAAATAACCCAGGGATACCAGGCGCGTAGGGCAACGAAACGATTAGAAGAGAGAATCAAACTTTCACAACGATTTCTAAAAAGGCTGGAGCGGATCATACGCAACCGACCGTAAAGTCTCCAGCAGGAGGCCACTGCCTGTGGCATACTGCGGCAAGAGGCACATCAAGCTATGAAAAATGTTCTTTTTATTACAGCCGATCAATGGCGGGGCAGTTGCCTTTCGACGCTCGGGCACCGAGTACAAACGCCTAACCTAGATCAATTGGCCGCATCTGGGACCTTGTTTAAACATCATTATGCGAATGCCGTGCCCTGTGGACCCTCACGGGCCAGTTTGCATACAGGCATGTATCTGCAAAATCATCGATCTGGCACCAATGGCACCCCCCTCGATGCTCGGTTTACCAATTGGGCTTTAGAAGCCAGGGCCTCAGGCTATGACCCCGTCCTGTTTGGCTATACCGATACTGCCAACGATCCGAGAGCGTTTTCAGCCGATGATCCGGTGTTGGCATCCTATGAGGGCCCACTGCCCGGCATTCGGCCGATCGTACCGATGGGTACCTTCCCGGATGCTTGGGCAGCTTGGCTGAACTCGCTTGGCTACGAGATCCCAGAGCCGAATTGGCGACTATATACAGAGAAAACCAACGCGCTCGAGTACGAGGCAGGCGGGACTCATTCGGCGCCCCTTAAGATTCCTCAGGAGCACCATGACACCTACTTTATGGTAGATCGCGTCATAGATTTTATTGACAGATCATCCCAATCATTTTGTATTCACCTATCATTACTGCGCCCCCATCCGCCCTGGGTAGCTCCCTATCCTTTTAATGAGCTTTACCCACCAGACGAGCTTGGGGATTTCGTGCGCGCAGCTAATGTTGAGGAAGAAGCTGCACAGCATCCGTTTCTAGCTGAAATGCTCAGCAAGCGCCATTACCGAGCGCCTCACCAAGAGGATAAACTCCTGCGCCTAAAGAGTTCCTACTACGGCCTCATGACCGAGGTAGATACCAATCTCGGTAGATTGTTTGATCATCTCAAACAAGCAGGGCACTGGGACGATACCCTAATCATTTTTACCTCAGATCACGGCGAACAAATTGGCGATCATCACTTACTCGGTAAACTGGGCTATTTTGACGCGTCCTATCACATCCCGCTGATCATTCGAGATCCCAGTGCCGAAGCAGCTGGCCAACATGGAAAGACCGTTGATGTTTTTACAGAGAATATCGACATCATGCCAACGCTTCTAGGGTGGTTAGACATCCCCGCGCCCACACAGTGTGACGGTCAGTCACTGCTGCCAATCATCCGGCAAGGACGACCTAGCGGTTATTGGCGGGACGCTGCTCATTGGGAATATGACTTCCGCGACATTCCGAACGGTGAAGCGGTAGAGTCAAGGCTCGGCCTTAGCCCGCACCAATGCACGCTAAACGTTATTCGGACCCACACCCACAAATATGTGCACTTCACCCAATTACCGCCATTATTTTTTGATCTTATTAAGGATCCTGAGGAACTCAACAATCTCGCAAATGACCCGAACTACCAAAGTCTTGTGCTTGAGTATGCACAAAAAATGTTGTCTTGGCGGATGAATCATGACGAACAAACCCTAACGCACCTCGCGCTAACCGACGATGGCGTCATCAGTCGCGTTGCGCCGCGCTACGCGAGCCCATCCGATTAAAGAGAAGAGCCCATGAGCAATCAACACCGGAACGATATCTATGGCACAGCCGATCAGCCTGATCAGATAGAAACGCCACCCATTCCTGCAGCGACGGTGGTGCTCTTGCGCTCGAGCGCGAACGGTCTTGAGACCCTGATGCTACACAGAACGTCCAAAGTCCATTTTGGAGGCATGTGGGTGTTCCCCGGTGGTCGGATCGACCCTGAGGATTACCCAGAGAGCAAAGATTCACTCGAAGCTGCTCGACAAGCCGCCGTCAGAGAGACCCTCGAGGAAACTGGCATCACAATCGGCGCTGATCGTTTCGCCTGGTTCGCCCATTGGACGCCACCAGCTGGAACGCCAAGACGATACGCCACCTGGTTTTTTGCGACTATTTTAACCTCGGATCAAGAGATTGCAGTGGACGGCTATGAAATCCAAAATCACGAGTGGATTTCGCCTACTGATGCCTTAGCGAGACATCAAAAAGGCGATATCGATCTGGCACCGCCAACCTGGATTACCCTGTATCAACTGGCCAAACATGCCAATGCTGAAGCAGCCTGGCAAAGCATGAAGGATCAATCAGTGCGGGTCTATGAAACTCGGATTCGAAAGGACGCTGATGATCGACGCGTTGCACTATGGGCTGAGGATGTCGCCTATCGAGGGGATCCCATGGATACCCCGGGCGCTCGGCATCGACTGATTCTAGACCCGGACGGATTTATCTTTGAATACGATGCAGGCGCGTATTAATCTCTTGAGCCCCTTATCAACTCGACTCTCGCCCAGGCAGGCTGGCTTAGTTTTCATAGGCCACGATCATGCGTGCATGCACCACCATCGCCTGTGACAACGCCCGCTAAAAGGTCCGCTGACGACTGGGTAAGCTTGCTCGATACTGCTCGAACAGCGGCTCACCATTACTTGCGCAATCTCGATTCTGGAACGATTACACCCGCAAGCGAAGACCTAGCGGCTCTTGAGCACTTGGTTGAGTCCCTGCCAGAGTCCGGTACGTCAGCGGTTGGCGTGCTTGAGCAACTTATCTCCATCGGCAGTGCCAATACCGTTTTGTCTAGCGGTCCCAACTACTACGGTTTCGTTACCGGCGGATCCTTACCCATCGCACTTGCCGCACGCTGGCTTAGTGACACCTGGGATCAGAACGCCGCTCTTGAAGTGATGTCGCCAATTTCTGCGCGCCTTGAGTCCATCGTCCAAGACTGGTTGGTAAAACTCTTTGGTTTACCCAGGGAAACCGTGATGGGATTGGTTAGCGGCTCATCAGTCGCGAGCCTGTGTGCGCTTGCGGCAGCGCGGCAGCATATTTATCAAAGTGTCGGGTGGCCAATCGAAAAAGCTGGACTACAGGGTGCGCCACTGATCGAAATCTATGGCCCAGACTCCTTACACGGATCTATAGAGAAGGCACTAAGGTTGCTGGGTTTTGGATTGGATCAGATGCACTGGTTGCCAACGGATGCGCAGGGTCGGCTGCGAGCTGAGACGCTGCCGCCGCTGAATCCTACCAGCATTTTAGTATTACAAGCTGGACAGGTGTGTACAGGCGCTTTTGACGATTTCCTGCAATTAATCCCGTTAGCCCGGGCCCAAGGGGCATGGGTCCACATTGATGGGGCCTTTGGGCTTTGGGCAGCGGCCTCTGACCATCAGCAAGAACTTACCGGAGGCATCGACCTGGCTGACTCCTGGGTTGTTGATGCACACAAAACGCTAAACGTGCCTTACGACTCGGGACTGGTTTTTTGTCGACACGCGAGTGCCCTTGAAACGGCCTTATCAGCATCCGGGAGTTACCTTGAAGCCGGGTCACACAGAGACGGCATGGCCTATACACCAGAGATGTCTCGAAGGGCTCGGGCCATCGAGCTGTGGGCAACCATCAAGACCCTTGGCCGCGTTGGCATCGGAGAGATGATAGATCAATTTTGCGATCTGGCTGATTTACTCAAGACCCAATTACAATCCGGCCCCTATACCTTAGTAGGAAATTGCGGTTTTAATCAGGTTCTCGTTTGTCTTGCCACTGATGACGCGACCCAGGAAGCCCTCTCAAAACTACAAGCAAGTGGTGAGATCTGGGTTAGCGGTGCCCAATGGCAAGGGCGAAGCACCATACGGATCAGCATTTGCAATTGGCGGACCGAACCCCGACATATTCTGAAACTTGCAGAGGTCATGCGCGCGACGGCTGATGAAATCAACCACAAGCTTTAAAGCGCTTCAGCTTGGTCTATCCAATTCTGCAGCAACGCTTCAAACACCTTGGGTTGCTCAAAAGCCATCCAATGGCCTGAATCTGCCACCATCTTAAACTCGGCCCTGGGATTTGCGTTAAAGAAAAGCTTCTGCTTCCCGGCAACATCCGGCAGCGCGGGACCATCTTGATCGCCATAGAGCACTTGGATGGGTACTTGAAGTTTCGCTATCGCCTCTAGAACCATTGTATTTCTGGCAAACTTTGGGCTGTTAAAACGTGCTCGACGAGTATTCTCAATCTGCACAAACATCGCCAGCGCATCAATTTTTCTTCGATCGGAGATCATTAAGTGCGCTAAATTATTTCGATGTAAGGCTGCAATTGCCTCGGCATTCATATTTGGTCTGAAGCGCTCGAGGGGTTTCATGCCCCCTACCCGAGAGACATTACCAATGGAGGCCGGCCCGACCAAAGTGATGCTTTTAACAGCTGAATCCAGCGAAAGCGCGCCCTGGCTCGCCACTGCACAACCCCAAGAAAAAGCCGCAATGTGGTATTCAACAAGTTCTTCATTGGCCTTCACAGCCTTAACAAACGCGTCTATCGCATCTTCTGCCGTGTAATCCCCGGGCAACGTATCAGACGCACCGAGCCCGGGTAGGTCGATCGCCCAAAGGTTGTATCTCTTCCGAAGGGTGTTAATGTTTTTGACCCAATGCATCCATGACCCTGATCCGCCATGCACCAATAAAAGTGTCGGCGCCTTCTGTGGTCCCGACCACTGGCGAAACTGGACCGCGCCATAACCTGCATCGACTCGCAGCACCATCGAGGCCGCAGCCAACCTATCAACCATTGTTTTCGCGGAGATTGCCAAAGCGCTAGGACTCGGGATTACCAAATTCTGCTGCAAGGGCACCCATCCGAAGCTCACCCGCTCGCGTTTGTAACCCCATCTCTAAGGCTCGCCGCATGTTGGTCTGAGCGCCGTCGGTACGTAGTGTTTGTTGAAACAAATAGGCCTCCTCTAGGAGCCCTTCTTGTATTGGTAACTCCGCATTGTTAATCGATGCCTTGCACAAAGCGATGGCTTCGGACGGCCACTTCGCGATTCTAAAGGCCAAGGCATCAACAAATTCATCAAGCGCAGCAGACGTGTCAAAAATTCGGTTGAGGTATCCCCAGCGCTCACAGGTTTCAGCATCAATATCCTCGCCACCTAGACAAATTTCCATGGCCCTGCCTCGACCCACCAGACGCGGCAAGCGCTGGGTACCAGAACCGCCTGGCAATATGCCTAGGGGCACTTCCATTTGATTAATGACCGTTTTGTTACGAATCCCAAAACGCATATCGCAAGAGGCCGCAAACTCATTTCCTCCGCCTCCTGCTCTACCGGCCATCTTGACCAAGGTCGCCTTGGGCATCGTGCGGACTCGTTCACACATTAAATGAAAGGGACTTAAGTTTTCGGCTCGTTCAGCATCGCCCTCCACCGGAAAAGTTAAGATTGCATTGACATCAAAGTGGGCGATAAAAAAATCTGGGTCGGCACTTTGAAAGACGACGACCTTTAAATTTTCGTCAGCCTCTAAGGCCTCAGTTATCGTGACAAGCTCATGATAGAGCTTGGGCGTCATCACGTTGACCGGCGGGTTATTGATCGTCACGAAACCCACGCCATCTTGGGTGGTCAAATCCAGTGTTTCATAGCCAGTCATAGACTTCTCCTTTTTCGTCCGATCATGCCATACTTCCAAGCAACTGCAATCCACAGCATTTTCCTAAAAGGTTCATCATGCCTCGCTTAGTTTTATACATCCTTGCGGCCTTTTCTTTGATTTCTCCGGTTGTCGCAAACCCGATCACTATCCTTCTAACTAACGATGACGGTTATCTCTCGCCAGGGATCCAGGCCCTACATAAGGAACTACAAAATGCAGGCCATACCGTTTATTTGATTGCCCCTTTAAGTAATCAAAGCGGCAGCAGTACCAGCGTCACCAGTGAAGGGATTCGGTTTGAGCAGCTCGGGGATCAAATTTGGCGCATTGAAGGCAAGCCCGCAGATGCCGTGCGCTTTGGTATCGGGCATCTGCTCAAGGAAACACCCCCGGATCTGGTGATATCGGGTATTAATTTCGGTCAGAACCTCGGTCAGGATGTGATGGTTTCTGGTACCGTAGGCGCTGCCATCACTGCAGTGCAACTGGGTGTGCCCGCGATTGCAATATCGGCCGAAATTCTTTTTGAGGAGGCAGCGGAAAGTTTTGCCAGCACGCTCAAAACTTTTCCCCAAGCAGCTGGTTTCATCGCTGACCTCGTGCAAAAGCCGGAGCTACTCAATATGCCCGGGTTACTGAATATTAACTTTCCAACCGCAACTGCCCCTAAGGGTATCAAGCACGTGAGGCTTGCACCCTCTTCACTCCTGACAGTTGACTATGTAGAAACGGAACCCGGTTTATGGCGATCTGGTTACAACCTTGAATTGGTCGACGACGACAATACAGATAGAAAACGCCTCCATGACGGCTACATTACGATCAGTCATCTTGCCTCTGTTTACCAGGCGCTATCTTCAACGCCCCAAGATCAAAAGTGGGTTGAAATGCTATTCAGTGAAAAACTGACAAACACGCACAACCCCAAGACCCCTGAGGATCGATGATTCATACTAAAACCGACTCGCTCGCGAATTTTTTAGCGCTTTACCCGACTATTTGTTGGCTCCGGAGAAACAAAAATACGCCTGCAAAAAAATCAATCGCTTAGAAAATCTATCTAGGAGAGATATAACATGAGCACAACCGCATACGATGAGTTCAAAATCTTACATATTGCCGAGGGTGGCTGTGGGACCATCTTTCTTGGTGCCAGCGGCTTACCTCTTAAAAAGATCGAATCTACCCTAAACCAAGAGGCGGCTGCCGGTTGGCAAGTCGTGTTCCAGGTCATCGAAAATAAACGCTACCTGCTATTTTGGTCTCGGGAAGCCATGATTGTCACTTTAGGTCGAAGCATCAAATGATCAACCCTACCCAGGTTTTATTACGACTGATACGACGCTATCAGGCCAAGGGGGGCGGTCGAGCGCATTTTGCCGTTGAATGTAATTTTGAGCCATCTTGCTCGGAATTTACCTGTCAGGCGTTGGAGCTTCATGGTCTACGGAAAGGTCTGAGACTGGCATTTGCTCGGCTGCGACGCTGCAATCATCCTGATGCCTTAGTCAAAGCCTTTGACCCAGTACCGGAATAATCCAGCCATGAATGCCCTTGATCAGCAAGAAGATGCCCTGCGCAGCCAGGTTACGCGTTTGGAGCCAGTCCAACGCCAGTTTTATTATGAGTTAGAAAGTCAGCGCATCAAGGACCCGGACACCTACGCCGCTTTGAACTACATTATCCTAGGTGGTCTGCACCATTTTTATTTGGGTCGATGGCTCTTCGGGCTTTTGAACTTGATGGCTATGGTTTGCGGAGCCCTGACATTTTCATTAGGGGGTTGGGTACTTATCGCGATTATTTTGCTGATAGAACTTCCTCAACTTTTTAGATCACAAACGATCGTGAAGCAGCATAACAACCAAGTCATGGCAGAAAGCCTACATGCTACTCGCCGGCATTTTGGCCTCACTGATTTTGGGTAACGATAATGTATGCCAAAACACTGACCTTTCATCCGACGGCGCAAAATCTGGGGGTGCCTTAACCGCCCATTACCAATGACTACCTTTGGAGCACCAAATTCGCCTGCTTGGCAAGCTCACTGTGCTGAGAAATGCGATACATAAGCAAAGCCGCCCGCTCTATTAGCATGGGCAGAGTTGCTAAATCAATTTCCTCCTCTAACCCGTGGGCGCCTCTGCCTTCTATCCCAATGCCATCGATCGCATCTAAATACCCTGCGACAAAAGAAATGTCGGCCGCACCCCGCTTACCCGGATCATAGGCTGACACGGGGCCATAACCCAGATCTTGGCTAGCTTGGCTTAGAATCGCCAAAACAGCCTCATTGCCCGACGTTGGCGCCATCGGCGGATAGCCATCGGTGAAGGTTATTGTGGCCGAAGTCTTGTGCCTAGGATTCTTGCTCACGATTTCGAGCATTTTGGCCCTGGCTGCCGATTCTTGCTCACGTGAAAGGGTTCTTAAACCACCCTGAACAATGACTCGTTGAGCAACCACATTAGACTTCCCGAAGGCTTCACCTCGATTTAGTGCGGCTTGATGATCGACGTTCGTCCCGCCCAAGATCAAGCCCGGATTAAATGACAGATAAGCTTCGCCAACCATCGCTTCATGAAACTGGTGCAAAATCCTCGCAGCTTCGAAAATTGCGCCGCTACCAACTGATTCACTGAATATCAGCGACGAATGCGCTCTTTCGCCGGAAACCTCAAGCAGCCAACCGCTGGAACCTCGCCGAGCAATGGTTGCTGACGATAGATTCGTTGCGTATTCAAACCCTAAGCCCACATCGCAGGTTTTTGCTGCATCGACCAGATGCGATCGACTGACGGATTTGGGGGCGCCCGACTTTTCCTCATCGCCAATAAGCGCCACGATATATCGGCCTTGATCTAAAAGTCCCGCTAACTTAAGCGCCTTGAGGGCAAAAAGGATGACCACATCGCCACCTTTCATATCACTCACCCCAGGACCGACTGCTCGATCACCCTGACGCTCAAATTTTTGAAAAGTGCTGTCCGCTTCAAATACAGTATCCAGGTGCCCTATTAAAAGTTGGCAGACGCCTTTGCCACCATTATCCGCAAACAAATGACCAGCTCGGTTAACCGCGCTCATATCATGCCAACTGGTCTTAAACTCTAGCGCCTTTAGTTCAACCTCAAAAATGTCAGCAACCTGTTTAACCCCTAAGTGGTTCATAGTGCCGCTGTTAATATTTACCACGCGTTCAAGCAACGCGATGGCAGGCTCCTTCTGTGCTTTAGCAATCTCAACAAGCCTAGATTCAACAGGTGTTAAATCAGCAAAAACTTGCCCCGAACAAAAAAAGACGATCGATACCAACACCATGAAGCGCTTCAGGGGAGCCTTCGACTTGTCAAGTTGCATAACATTCCTCGCTTACGCTTATGCTTATTTGCTTGGGATAAAAAAAAGGGCGCCAAAGCGCCCTTTTAATCCCTTGAAAATCTTAACCCCCAAAGCGGCGGGTCACATCAAAGCCCCAATATCGCGGGTACAGACGTTCGCCCGTTAGACGATAATTATCGGACTCATTCGCCGTTGAGAAACCCCTAAACACACGCTCGTCGGTGACGTTATCCACGAACAATCTTGCTACCCAACGATCCGCATTATCCTTCCAGCTCACGCTCATATCCACTCGCTTGCGAGACGGTACCCGGTCAAGTTCCCGTTGCACTGCTGAAGACCAATACTCTCCTGTGTAACTATAGGTTGCATTAAGCGCCACTGTTCCATTCTCTGTTGGAATTTCGTAGGTGCCAAAAATTGTTGCCTTGTGCTTAGGAATTCGCTTTAAGGGGTTGCCTTGTACGTCGCGAACATAAGCTGCCAGATTAAACACGTTACCTGTCGGGGTAACCACACGGTTGCCGTCGGCATCTAAGGCAAAGGCAAACAGCGAGTTGGGTAGCGAGGGGTCATCACGCTCGGTGACTTCATAGGACTCACTATATTCCGTATCGGTAAAACTGTAATTACCGCCTAAGGTCGTGTAATCCCCAAGCAACACCGTAGCCTCAATTTCGAAGCCCATATTGACCGCATCGCCTGCATTCGTAGCCGTATCCACCGAGGCATTCCGAGCTGCATCAAAAGTGTCAATTTGGTCTTGATAATTTTTGTAGTCATATCGGTACACAGCCGCATTGATCTGAGCTCGACCATCTAGCAAGGTTCCTTTGTAGCCAATCTCATAGGCTGTAACGGTCTCCTTGTCATAAGACACGGGCTTCAGACAATTCAGTAAGAAACCGGTATTCAGACATCCAGGGTCGGTTTGTACTCGAGCATCCAAAACTCCGAGGGAGTACCCTCCAGCTCGATAGCCCGTCGTTACCGAGAAATACATCAAAGTATCGTCGTTCGGCGTCCAATCTAAATTTATTCGAAAATTCGTATCTGACCAACTATCCGAGTCCGACGTTCTCCAAGCAAAAGACAGTGGTAGTCCCTGCAACAGCAGTGGAGCGCCACAAGCCGCATCGGTGATGTCACAAACCGGCGCAATTGGATTTGCAGCATCACCGGTAAAAGTTGCCCGACCGGCTGCAATATTCATCAATGCCAGGTCTGTAACGAAACCACCGGCGTGAAGCGCAAACAAAAGATTTTGCCCGAAAGGATTGACCTCTGGTGGCAGCGCTGCAAAGGGCGCGGCATTGGCAACCACATTTGGCGTCTCGGTGTAACCAAAAAATGGCAGCACAGCCTCCGGCAATGTACTCAGGCCAGCTAGCAGGCCGCCAGCACCTGCAGCTGTCGCAGGCAACTCGTAGTAGGCTGTACGTCGCTCTAATGCGCTCTTATCGTCTTTCGCATATCGAATACCAGCGACCAGCGCAAACTCATCATTGATCTCAAAGGTTGCCTGAGTAAAGAAGGCAACCTGCTCATTGACTGAGCGATTCTTATGACGATACAGATCCTCGCTTCCGCCCCATAAACCTGCGACTTGTTGACCGTCCCCAGCACTATCAATCCCCACTGGACTTTGTTGCAGACCAGTTAGGGCGCCGAGCAATTGCAGAAAACTTGCACCACCTAACCCGAAATCAACATCATCTAAGCCAATGAGTGATAGATTCGGAGGTGTTGGGGTAGCAATCGCGAGATCCCCGTAATCAGCGGCTTGAGTATATCGGAGGGTATTATTCGTCAGTGAATAGGTCTGATTTCTGGCCTCTGTAAAGCTGAATAATCCGCTCGTTACGGAAATTTTATCACCAATTTGCATTTGCAATTGGAGCTCGTGGGAGTAATTCCAGACATCCTCTAATACAGTCTGGCGATACTTACTGAAGTCACTATTGTAACCATCGATATCGATATTGAAGGTGTATTCGAAATCATTGGTACCAAACAAATACTTCAGCGTCATGTCATCGTTGATATCCCAAGCCAATTCAAAACTACTCGACATGTGATCAAACTTGGAGTGATTACACTCTGTGCCTGAGTAAGGAAACTGACATTCTTCACCCGCGTTGCTAACCAAGTTGGTCATCGTATCTTCAGAGTTTGTACCATACAGGCCGCTGACATCAGTCCTACCAAAAGCTGCGTTGGGTTGATGGGATGCCGCTTCATCGATACCCGGACGAACAGGCAAACCGTAAATCATTGCACCACTTCCCGGATCGGTATAAGCAAGCGCCCCTGGCGTACCCGCTGCTACACGTCGAAGACCATAGGCTGCATAATCTGTCGATGGTCCTCGCATACCGACCGGACCTTCATCAACATAGCCATACATGCCAATGGCCCGGTCCGACATACGATCATTACCCCGCACCTTAATCGAAATATCAGGGGAGACATCGATCGTTAGCGACAACGCGACATTTTGATCGTCTGTTGAATCGAGATCAGGCGATCCTAGCAAGCCTTTTTGATGGCCATCTCGATCTCGTTTAGTTGCGGTCAGTCGACCTGCTACACGCTCATCGACAAGAGTGCCATTGATCATCCCGTAAATTTCTTGGGTGTTGTAATCCCCCAGCTGCACCCGCAACTCCGCTGCTGATTCATAAGTTGCTGGATTGGTAACGTAATTCAGCGCGCCACCGATTGAATTCCGTCCATAGAGCGTGCCCTGCGGGCCTCGAAGCACCTCTACCCGCGCCAGGTCATAAAGACCATTTTCTGAGGCCGCAATACCGAAGTCCGGCGAGTAAATACCGTTGTAATACGTCGCTACGCCCGGGTCACCGCCCAAAGCTCTAAAGTTGCGCCCGACTCCTCGGATTCGAATATCGAAAGCATCTCGGGTGGTAGCAGGCAGATAATTCACCAACTCATCCGCCCCTTGAATGCCAAAGTCTTCGATGGCTTCTTCGGAAAACGCCGTGATCGAAATCGAGGTATCCGAGACAGTAGCTTCGACCTTTTCAGCTGTGACAATCACTTCTTCTATTTGCCGTCCTCCCTCGGCCGACACCGCTGCCGTTGTCCACCCCGCCAACATCAAACTGACAAATACGCCTAAAACCCTTCTCTCACTTTTTTGATATTGCATGTCCCCACCTTTTTATTGTTGTTCGTTTGACACACTCCTTATCACTATAGGAATAATTACGTTTTGGTCAACCTAATTTCAGACTTATCCGCAAGCCGACGAGAGCAGTTCTTTCGGATTTTTAGGTAGGCGTGATCGATGATTTCAGCTTTTTGATCGCTATCCGCGGCGGCTACCAAATTCGGTCCTGGCATTTTAAGACTAAGTTGGTGTGCTTAAACCCTGTCGAGGATACTGAAAGGCGAGCCGCCATAGCCTGACGATCCTTTGCAGCAAATTGTCAGCATCAAACTTAAATAGGCCTTTGACCACCTAACCTCACAATATTCGGCCTATCCGGATAAATCGCTTACAGAATTTTAGGGCAAACTTCGTTACTTCGGTTCACCCACTGGATTGGCAAATGCCCAGAGGAGAAGCGGATCGCAACAGGCAGTTAATCCCCGAGCTTTGGGGTTAATCGGTATGATCTGGAACAGCTGAGCTGCTGAACGATTTAAGGCATTACGACCGGATCAATCAGAAGCAATGAGCGCTAATGCGTTCTGTCGATCCGGAGTGATACCGGGCGTGTCCTCGCAAAACTCCACCATAATTCCATTGGGATCAAGGTAATAAAGGCTTTGGCACCAATCATGATCCACTTCCATAATCGGTTGGATGCCGGCCGAAGCCATTGTCGATTGCACCTCTGATTTACGCGCGGCATCCGCTTTAAATGCTACATGATTGACCCAAACCGGAAGACCCAAATCCGTGGAGACCGCGGTCGGATAGTCGTCAGACACTCCCATCCCTTGGAGATAAAAAAACGCCATTGAACTACCATCACCCAAATCGAAAAATAGATGCTTCATCTGACCTCGTTCATCCTTAGCAACTTCGGTATGAACTAGTGGAAACCCAAGCAAGTCCTCATAAAAATGACGTGTCTGCTCAGGATCCTGGCAGGCAAATGCGACGTGGTGAAATCCTCGAACCATACGCTTCTCCTTAAACGCTCACTTCTTTTTCTTTTTTTTCTTATTTCTTCTTTCTTGTCACTTGTGTCTTGTCACTTGTCTCTTGTCATTTGTCACTTGTCACTTGTCTCTTGTCTCTTGTCTTTTGTCTCTTTTGACTTCTCGTTATCTACTCCCTATTGCCTGCTGCCTACCGCTTACTGCTTACTGCTTACTGCTTGATGCTTACTGCTTGATGCTTACTGCTTGATGCTTAATCCTTGCTGCTTGCTGCTTGCTTTTTGTTTTACCCGTTGTTTGAATTTTTAACCATAACCAAGCGTTTCATCTGCCTCAACTGCCGATCGTTCAGGGGGTTGAGCGATCAAGCGTCAAAGCAGCCGACACTGAATCGAAACTAAGCAGCTAACGGGGATGCAACCGAACGGGCAAGTCTGTAAAGCCTCTGACAAAAGTAGAATAGGTCCGCTTCGCTTCACCTACGACTTCCACATACTCGAAACGTTTTTGTATTTCTTCCCATAAAATTCTGAGCTGCATCTCAGCCAACCGATTGCCCATGCAGCGATGAATGCCAAAACCAAAGGCCAGATGTTGTCGAGCCTTTTCTCGATCTATGAGAAATTCGCTGGCTCGCGGGATGGCGCTATCATCACGATTGCCCGAGAGATACCACATAACCACTTTCTCTCCTGCCGGAATATCAACCCCTCCCAACGAAACTGCTTCGGTTGTCGTCCGGCGCATATGCGCCAGCGGTGTTTGCCAGCGAATTATCTCAGACACCATATTCGGCACGAGGCTTGGGTTCGCGTGCAGTTTTGCGTACTCAGCCGGGTTTTCGTTCAGTGCCAACACACCACCGGAAATCGAGTTTCGAGTCGTGTCATTACCACCCACAATAAGCAGCAGCACGTTGCCTAACAATTCAAACGGCACCATATGTTTGGTTGCCTCTCCATGAGCGAGCATCGAAATCAAATCACCCCTCGGCGGCGCTTTTGCACGTTCATTCCAGAGCTCAGTAAAATACTCAAGGCATTCGATGAGTTCTGCCCGCCTTTGCTCAACCGACTCAACAACACCGGTTCCGGGCGGGTTGGTAGCAACATCACTCCAACGGGTAAGCTTACGCCGCTCTTCAAACGGGAAATCAAATAGCGTCGCCAACATTTGCGTTGTCAGTTCAATGGACACCCGATCAACCCAATTGAAAGTCTCATCGAGCGGCAAACTCTCTAAGATGTCGGCCGCTCTGGAACGAATAGTAGACGCCATCTCAGCTAAATTAGGCGGTGCTACGACGCCCGTAACCGTCGCTCTTTGAAGGTCGTGTTTTGGAGGATCCATTGCGATAAACATACCAAACCCGTCAAATGGACGAGGCTCTCCAGTGGTTTGTTGCGGACTTGGGTCGGTCGTTTTGGGTAGTGGTGTACCGCCTGCACCGCCAATCGTTATACCACTCGCCGAGGAGAATCGTTGGTGATCTGTATCGACCTTGAAGATATCTTGA